>ERZ802822.173-NODE-173-length-49203-cov-9.775027_pt1 | contig 49203 bp, 46 predicted proteins | sample MGYA00345649_ERZ802822 | MGnify/ENA primary metagenome ERZ802822 (study PRJEB30503, sample SAMEA104212359) | marine metagenome | biome: Westerlies Biome; feature: [SRF] surface water layer (ENVO:00010504) within the epipelagic zone...; material: water...
GGTATAATTTATCCAATCCAAATGGGCTGGCAATGGGGAGGTGGATGGCTTGCTACCCTCGGCTTTTCAGATTTTGCTGGATCAACAATTGTACATGCATGTGGTGGCGCAGCCGCACTTGCAGGAGTAATTTTATTAGGACCACGTTTAGGAAGATTTTCCAATACGGGTGATCCTGCAAATATGGAACCTTTCGCTGCTTCCTCTATTCCACTTGTAACTCTTGGCACATTCATATTATGGATGGGTTGGTATGGATTCAACGGTGGTTCGCAATTAGCTCTGGGCTCATATGAAGACTCGACGGCTATGTCCAGAATATTCATGAATACTCAATTAGCAGGTTGTGGAGGTTGTATTGCTGGCGCAGTTATAACTAGATTGGTTGGCGGCAAAACAGATATTATCATGATGTTAAATGGTGCGCTTGCGGGACTTGTCTCAATTACTGCAGAACCACTTATGCCTTCACCAATGGCTGCTATTGTTATTGGGGCGATAGGTGGATTAATAATGTATGTTGGAACAAATTTCCTAAACTCACTTAAATTAGATGATGTTGTTGGTGCTATACCAGTTCATATGTTTGCAGGAATATGGGGTACACTTATCGTTCCCTTTTCTAATCCTGATACATCTTTTGGCACACAAATCATTGGAATTATCTCAGTAATTACATTTGTTTTCATTGTTTCATTCCTTGTTTTTTATGTAATTAAAAACACAGTTGGACTTAGAATCAGTGAAGAAGCAGAAAAATTAGGCACTGATAAAGCTGAGGTAGGAGTGATTGCTTATTCAATTAGAGACTAATTTTAATCATTAAATTTTATACTTATTGCCTCGCTTCTAGGAGCGAGGCAGTAACTTTTTCAACGTTTTCAAAAATATTCACACTTTGTCATTTTGGCAAACATCAGTAATTGTGAAACCCTTCATTTGATAAAAGATGCCCTTATAAAATTAAATATAGGGAGAAAATATATGTTAAAAAAAGTACTACTTTATACAGTATTGTTTTCATCACTATTATCTGCCAATGCATTTGCAGCCGTCGATGACGAAACAGCTTATGCATTGAACACATTATTATTTCTAATAAGTGGATTTTTGGTGATGTGGATGGCCGCTGGATTCTGTATGTTAGAATCTGGTCTGGTTACATCTAAAAGTGTTTCAACAATTGCTGCAAAAAATATAGGTTTGTATTCTATCGCTGGGATCATGTTCTGGTTGGTAGGTTATAATCTTGCATACGGTATTCCAGAAGGTGGATATATTGGAACGTTTACTACATGGAGCGATGGTTCAGCAGTAGCGACTGGTTATTCTGATGGATCTGACTGGTTTTTCCAGATGGTATTCTGTGCAACAACAGCTTCAATTGTTTCAGGAACTTTGGCTGAAAGAATAAAAATTTGGCCTTTCTTTTTGTTCGTAGCAATATTAACAGGAGTTATTTATCCAATCGAGATGGGTTGGCAATGGGGTGGTGGATGGTTATCTGCTGCTGGCTTCTCAGACTTTGCTGGTTCAACTCTCGTTCACGCAGCAGGTGGTGCAGCGGCATTAGCTGGTGCAATTATTCTAGGTCCAAGACTTGGAAGATTTGATAACGGAAAATTGGTTCCATTTGCAAATTCATCAATACCTCTAGCAACACTTGGTGTGTTCATCTTGTGGTTAGGTTGGTTCGGTTTTAACGGTGGATCACAGCTAGCTCTAGGTTCATTTGATGATGCAACAGCTGTAGCAACAATTTATATCAACACAAACTTAGCGGCTTGTGCGGGTGTATTGGTATGTGCAGCTATAACAAGATTAGCAAGAGGCAAAACTGACGTCGTAATGATGTTAAACGGTGCACTCGGTGGTCTAGTTGCAATTACTGCTGAACCATTAATGCCTTCCCCGTTGATGGCAATCATCATAGGTGGAATTGGTGGTGCGCTTGTATTTGCAGGAACTGAACTCCTTGTGTCATTAAAAATCGATGATGTTGTAGGAGCTATACCGGTTCACTTGATTGCAGGTGTATGGGGTACTCTCGCTGTACCAATTACTAATCCTGATACTAGCTTTGGAACTCAACTCCTTGGCACAGCATCAATTTGTGTGTTTGTATTTGTAGTGTCCCTAATCATATGGGCCATTATGAAAGCCACAATAGGTATAAGGATAAGTGAAGAAGCAGAAAAAGAAGGAACAGACGTAGCTGAGACAGGTGTTATAGCCTACTCAATTAGAGACTAAGTCTAGTTCATAATTAAAAAACGGGTCCGAAGGTTTCCCCTAGTTATTCCTTCCATCGGACCCGTTTTTATTTAATTTTAAATTTGAATTAAATTTTTTTTAGGAATACATTGCTTCGGTAATGAGTGAACAAAACAATCCTTTTCAAAAAAAAAAATCTGGAGTTTTTTTCTTTAAATCTTCTAACCCTTACGAGTTTTATGATTTGTTAAATGGAATTGATATGGAACCCAAACAAGATGTATGGGGAACCCTAATTTTTCCAGAAAATGCTAAATTGCCATGTCCTGTCATTGTTCCAATACATGGAAGTGCGGGATTGAGAGAGGGTCATTACACTCATATGGTTAACTTGTTAGAAGCAGGTTTTGCTGTTTTTAGAATCCATCACTTTGAATCTCGTGGCGTCATTTCAATAGTAGAAAATCAGACGCAAGTTACTCTTGCAACAATGATAACTGATGCATTTCGTGCACTTGCACTTTTAAACAAACATCCTGATATTGATAAAAATAAAATTGGCATCATGGGATGGAGCTTAGGAGGCAGCACAGCTCTTTATGCAGCATGGCAACCAATAATAGATGCACTAACTTCTGGGGACGAAAAATTTTCTGCGTATTTACCATTATACCCTGGAGCCTTACTCAAACCTGAAGATAATCGTTGGTCTAATGCTCCAATGCATATTCTATTTGGTGAGGATGATGATTATACGCCTCTAAGCTTATGTAAAAAACTCATTGATTATATGAAACCTGCTCGTGATGTAGAATTAACGGTTTATCCTAATGCTCATCATTCTTTTGACTCAATTGATCCCGTTGAATTCATTCCTTACGCTATTAAGCTAAAAGACATGTTTATTGATTTAAAGAAAGATGGGCATCAAGTTTATACTGATGAAAATAATAATACTTTTTACTTGGACAATAAGGAAGAAAGGTTTCGCCTGATCAAAGAAACACCCAATCTTCTTGGCGCACATGCTGGAGGAAACTGGACGGCACGTAGACAGTCACATCAGGATGTGGTTGATTTTTTTAGTAAGCAATTTTTTTCATAAATCTTTTTAAGTAGTGTTGACTCTTATATTGAGTAATGCAATAATAAGAACAAAACAAGAACATTATTAGACATATTTCATGCTTTTAACATTTTATAAAGAGGCTGTAGAGTGCGGTTTTCCTTCTCCAGCAAGGGATTTTACCGAAGGGACAATTGATTTGAATGAAGAGCTTATTCCTCATCCAAATGCAACTTTTATTGTTCGTGCACGAGGAGACTCAATGGTGGGTTCGGGGATTTATCCTGGAGATTTATTGATTGTTGATCGAAGCATTAAGCCTCAAAATGAGTCAATTATTATTGCCGTTCTGGATGGAGAATTAAGTGTAAAGATTCTCAGACTTAAGAACAAGCAAGTCAATTTGTCATCTTCTAATAAGAACTACGCAGATGTCCCTGTTTCTGAAGAAATGGATTTTACCATATGGGGAGTATGCACAAATGTTATTCACAATTTAAGTCCATAAAACAGATAAAACATGAATAATAAAGTTTTTGCATTAATTGATTGTAACGCATTTTATGTTTCCTGTGAGAGAGTTTTTAATCCTAAGCTTAACAACAGACCGGTTGTAGCATTATCTAATAATGATGGATGTATTATATCTCGTTCAAAAGAAGCAAAAGCACTTGGAATTAAAATGGGTGTACCACTTTTCAAGGTCAAAGATATTGTAGAAAAAGAAAATGTATTTGTATTTTCCTCTAACTATACACTGTATGCCGATATGTCTCGTCGTGTAATGAATATCATTTCACATTCATCTCCGTACACAGAGATTTATTCAATTGATGAAGCATTTGTAGAATTAAGTAGTCTATCGATTGATTATGAAGAATACGCACATCAATTGAGAAAGACTATTTTGCAACATACAGGCATCCCAGTTAGCATAGGAATAGCGTCAACAAAAACTCTATCAAAAGTTGCGAATCATAAGGCAAAAAAAGATGAGTCTTTAAATGGCGTTTGTTCTCTTGTAGACCATGAAAATATTGATCAAGTTTTAGAGTCAACTGAAGTAGGTGATATTTGGGGAGTAGGTCGACGTTTATCGAAGAAGCTTATTAATCATGGCATATATAATGCAAAGTTATTAAAGAACTGTAGTGACTCGTGGATACGTAAAGCAATGAATGTTAATGGCTTAAAAACAATTACAGAACTGAGAGGAATTTCTTGTATGCCTCTTGAAGAAAATTCGATGACAAGAAAAAGCTGTTGCACCACTAGATCATTTGGAAAGTTGCTAACCAATTTAGAAGATGTCGAACAAGCTGTAACTACTTTTGCACGGAGGGCAACAGAAAGGATTCGTTCTGAAAGCCTTGCTGCATCTTGTATTTCTGTTTTTTTAAGGACCAATCCTTTTGACAAGAAAAGTCCTTATTACTCAAATGGCGCATCAAGAACATTGCCTTACCCAACACATGACAGCATCACTATTATTGAGACAGCTTTGACTCTTACAAAAAGAATTTTCAAAAACAAATACCAGTATAAAAAAGCGGGTGTGCTTCTTAGTGGCTTGTGTGATGAGTCAGAAATTCAGGAGACTTTATTTGAAAAAAACTATAATCAAAATTCAAATCTTATGTCAGCAATAGATTCAATTAATTATCGATATGGACGTGACACTATTCAAATGGCATCAGAGTGCAAACTTGGAAGTTGGAAGCAAAAAAGAAAAAACTGTACACAAAATTATACAACTCAAATTGATAGACTTCTATTGGTCTAGTCTTTTTGATAGAAAATCTGAAAATAAATCTGTTAGTTCATTTACAATTATTCCACCACCACCATGACCACCAGTGAAAATAAAAGTGTCAGCATCAGGCAGTAGACTTAATACTTTCTTAACAGTTTTGGGATCAATCTCATCATCATCACTTGCATACGCTATATGAATAGGAATATTTGATTCTGAAAATATTTTATAGTCAGGAAGAAAATCTTTATTAGCTATATGGCGAATAGAAGAGAGCAATGAATATTCAGTACCTGGGAGAGATAATTGAGCAATGTATCGATTAATAAAATCATTTTGCCCTTCGTTTTCATATGCCCATTGTTCAGCTCTATTTTTTGCAAAGGGTATTCCAAAAGTTCTAAGAAATAAATTTCCTACAACAGGAACTTTTATTAAATCAAGGACTTTACTATTACTATGAACAAGAGGAACTTGAAGACCTATTGCTAAAATCCTTTCTTTGTATTTGTTAGAGAAATTAATTGCGATAGGAGCTCCCATCGAAGACCCATATAAAATTGCTTCTTTGATGCTGAGAAAATCAAGCAACTCCCTCAGCTGTTCAATATAAAGCTGCATATCATAATTTGTTATAGGTCTATCTGAGTAACCTCTTCCGTATTGATCATAACAGATTACTCTGTATCCCTTTGCGCTTAATCCACTGCAAAAACCAATGAAACCCTCAGACGGTAAAGTTGCTCCATGAATAACTATTATTGCTGGATCATTTTTATCGCCAATATCTTTATAAGCAGTAGTTCCTTGAGACAATTTTGCAAACTCGTACTCTGAACCTTGACGAAATTCTTCTAAATTACCCTTTTCGAAGCTGGAGAATAGATAAACCAATAGTAGTAAGATTAAAAATGTGAGAATAATTAAAATAGTATTAGAGAATATACCTGAGAAAATAGTCATTTTTTAAGACTATAGTCATTTAAAGAATAAAATCAAAGTTGAACGATGCCCACTCATTTGCTAGCATAAAACCTTATTAAATTGGGAGAAATATAATGAAAAAAATAATATTCAGTTTCTTAGGGGTAATTTTAGCCTTAGGAATATTTTATGGTTGTGACAGACAGTCAGACCAGGCGTCAACAGACGAAATAAAAATAGGAGTAATTCTTGGTTTCACAGGACCTATTGAATCTTTAACTCCGACAATGGCTAGTTCTGCAGAACTTGCAATGAAAGAAGTAAGTGACTCTGGACTTCTATTGGGTGGAGCAAGTGTTAGCTCAGTACGTGCCGACTCTACGTGTGTAGACGCAGGTGCAGCTACTTCTGCAGCTGAAAGATTGGTTACTTCAGATAATGTTGCAGCAATAATGGGTGCGGATTGTTCAGGTGTGACTACGGCAATAGCAAATAATGTTGCAGTGCCAAACGGGGTTACTATAATTTCTCCATCAGCAACTTCACCAGCATTAACAGACATAGATGATAAAGGCTATTTCTTTAGAACAGCTCCTTCAGATGCGAGACAAGGACAAGTTCTAGCACAAGTTGTTATGGATAGAGGAATAAGTGAGTTGGCGGTTACTTATACAAATAATGACTATGGTAAAGGGCTATCTGATAGTTTTGTAAATGCATTCAAGGCTATGGGAGGTTCTGTAACGGCTGAGGTTCCTCATGAAGATGGAAAGGGTGATTACTCAGCTGAAGTTTCAACTCTATCCGCATCAGGTGCAACAGAGGTTGCAGTCTTGGGTTACGTCGACCAAGGCGGCAGAGGAATTATACAGAGCTCAATGGAGACAGGTGCTTTCTCAAGATTTATACTTGCAGATGGAATGATTGGAGACAGTCTCATAGAGAATGTTGATGGTGATCTCACAGGTACATTCGGTACATTGCCAGGCTCTGAGTCTGAAGGTGCAAATATGTTTAAAGCAATGGCATCTTCAAATGGAATTCCAGGAGACGGACCTTTCGAACCTGAGTCCTATGATGCAGCTGCATTAATAATGCTAGCAATTCAGGCTGGAAATTCTGCAGATAGATCCTCAATCGCGAATAATGTAATGGGAGTTGCTAACGCTCCAGGAACTGAGATTTTCCCTGGTGAATTAGGTAAAGCTCTTGAAATTCTTAAAGACGGTGGTGAAGTCAATTATCAGGGAGCAACAAATGTTGAGTTCTCTGATGTTGGAGAAGCCTCTGGATCTTATAAAGAGTTAGAAATAGGAAATGGTGAATTCAATACCATTCAAGTTCGATAATTTCTTACCACTTTAATTTAATAGGGGCCTTTTTTAGGCCCCTATTTTTTTTGTATTCTCTCAGGTATTACTCCTCTTGGCATAAACCTAAGTGCGAGTAAAAGTAAAAGACCCATGATAAATAAACGAAGATGAGCAGCGCTTCCTAGTAAGTGCATTCTTATTGGATTATCATATTCGAAGCCGCTTGCGAGTAGATTCATAAAACCTATTGATAATGGTTCTGCTTCAATCCAAATAAACCAAACAAAAAATCCACCAAATATTGAGCCTAAATTATTTCCTGATCCACCAACTATCACCATTAGCCAGATAATAAATGTAAATCTTAATGGCCTATAAGATCCTGGAGTAAATTGACCATCAAGCGTTGTAAGCATTGCTCCTGCAATCCCAATTATAGCGGAACCAATTATAAATATTTGTAAATGTTGTGCGAAAATATTCTTACCCATTGCGCTTGCCGCTACTTCATTATCTCGAATAGCTCTTAACATTCTTCCCCATGGTGAGTTAAGTGCAAGATGACTTAGATAAAAAATTAATAACAGAACCGATAAGAATAGACCCACATAACATAATTTTACAAATACACCCGAGCTAACAATAATTAAATCATTGAGCAGTTCTTGCCTTGAAGAAATTGTTTGTACACTATTTAGAGTAGCATAATTTATTCTTTCAACGAGATTGATGAACCATTCTGATTGTTGCAGCTCTATTTCATAGGGAACAGGTCGATCGAGCCCAGAAACATTCTTTACACCTCTTGATAACCAATCTTCATGTTTAACAATTGCTATTACAATTTCAGATATACCTAATGTTGCAATTGCGAGATAGTCTGATCTGAGTCGTAGTGTTATTCTTCCAATTACCCAAGCAACTAAACCTGCTACAAATGCAGCAATAACCCATGAAAAAACAATTGGCAGACCTAATCCACCTAAAAAACCTGTTTTAGCAGGATTAATAGATTCAATAACGTCAATAGAAGGCCCGTAGAAATTATTTATTCCAATAAGGGCTGCAATTATAATAAGAACAATTGATGTATTTCTGAATTGGGGGCTAGATATATTTCTGTATGCAAACATTACCAAAGTGATGCTTAAAATTAAGATGATTGCACTTATCAAAATACCTATGCCAGCTTTATCCCAAGCCTCATAGACCGGATCATAAGAGACCAGTACAGCAGTAAGCCCGCCCAAAGCTGTAAAACCCATCACTCCGGCATTAAAAAGTCCTCCGTATCCCCACTGTAAATTTACTCCAATTGCCATTATGGAAGAAATAAGACACAAATTAATTATACTCAGAGATACTGACCATGATTGGGTGAAGCCAACTATAGCAAGAAGTATTCCCATAAAAGCAAATGCAAGAGGCGCTCTTAAATTATCTGTCATATAATTTTACCTTTTACAATTCCTGTTGGACGAACAATTAAGACAATTACCAATATAATGAATGAAATTGCAAATTTATAATCTGTGGAGAGAACCTGCATTAATCCTGATGGTTCTAAATTTTCTGGTAATAAGTAGATAAAGAATTTTTTATATGCATAGGTTAATGTTATTTCAGAAAAAGCTATAACATACCCCCCGATAACAGCTCCAATAGGGGATCCTATACCGCCAACAATTGCCGCAGCAAACATTGGCAATAACAAATTAAAATATGTAAACGGCTTAAAACTTTTATCAAGTCCATAAAGAACACCCGCAGTTGTAATGAGCGCTGAAGCAATAACCCAAGTAATTAAAACTACTCTTTCAGGATTTATTCCAGATAACAATGCAAGGTCTTCGTTATTTGAATAGGCTCGCATTGACTTCCCCATTTTTGTTCGTTGTAAGAAATAAAATAAACTCACCATTGCTATTATAGCCACTATGAGAGTGATGAGCTGAGTAGATTTGATTGTAAGTCCCTCGGAAAGTCCAAAGTAGTCTTTGAAGTCAAGAGCATGAACAATATATTTTTCACCATCAAAAAACTTTCTATCATTTGGGCCAATAATGAATCTTACAATCGCTTGCAAAATAAACATTACTCCTACTGATACAATCATTAGAACAATTGGTTGGCTTTTTTTCTTTCGGTAAAAGCTATAAACAGATCTATCTATTAAAAGACAGAAGAGAGCAGTTAATATAATTGCAAATGGAAGTGCAATTAGCGCAGTTGGCAAGAACCCGCCTGTTATTCCTAAACTTTGCAAATACCATGTGAATAATATTGTTGTCATTGTCCCAAATGACATCCAGTCAGCCTGAGCGAAATTAGAAAATCTTAATACGCCATATATTATCGTTAAGCTGAGAGTAGCTAATGCTAGTTGGCTGCCATAAGATAGGGCAGGAATTAGAACAAAATTTGATATAAGGACTAATGCATTTACTAATTCAAAATTATCCATATCAACCTCCTAGGAAACTCTTTCTGACTTCAGGATCAGTTAATAATTCATTTCCTTTACCATAAAATCTATTTTCGCCATTTACCAAAACATGGCCAAAATCAGCAATTTTAAGGGCTTGCTTGGCATTTTGCTCAACAATCACTACCGCAACACCCATTTCTTTTATTTGAACGATACGATCAAATATTTCATCCATTACAATTGGAGACACGCCTGCTGTCGGCTCATCTAGCATTAATACTTTAGGCTGAGTCATTAATGCTCGACTGACGGCAACTTGTTGTCTTTGACCGCCTGAAAGCTCTCCTGCAAGCTGGTTACGTTTCTCTTTCATTGCTGGAAACAATTCGTATATCTCTTCAATTGTTTTTTGTATGTTTTCATCTCTTAAAAATCCACCCATCTCTAAATTTTCTTCTACAGTAAGTTCACTAAAAATATTCATCGATTGGGGAACAAACGCAATTCCTGCTGCAACTCTTTTTTGAGGTGAGAGATTTGAAATATCGTTCCCATCAAGGATAATATCTCCGCACTTGAGATTTATCATACCTAACATTGCTTTCATTGCAGTAGATTTGCCAGCACCATTTGGACCAACAATAACAACTATTTCATTTACATCGACCTCTATATTACAACTGTGGAGTATATCCTCTCCTCCATATCCACCGGTCATGTTAGTACAACTTAAAAATTTACTCACTCTATTTGTCCTCGCCCAAGATAGGCTTCTATTACTTTTTCATTTTTTTTGATTTCATCTATTCCTCCTTCAACGAGAACAGAGCCTTCAGTCATAACAATCACTTTATCACAAAGTTTGGACAAAAAGTTCATGTCGTGTTCAATCATAAAAAAAGTATAATTTTTTTCGTAATTTAATTTTTTTATTATATCTGTTATATCGTTTAAAAGAGTTCTATTTACACCTGCACCAACTTCATCAAGTAAAACAATTTTTGCTTCGACCATCATCGTACGGCCTAATTCTAACAACTTTTTTTGTCCACCTGATAAATTACCTGCTAACTCATAAGTTAAATGATCAAGCTTTAGAAAGTTAATGACCTCAAGGGCTTTTTCTTTAATTGCCTTTTCTTCATTCTCAATTCGTTTTCTTTGAAACCATGTATTTAAAATTTTTTCTCCTGTCTGCATTCCAGGAACTACCATCAAATTTTCAAGTACAGTCATATTCGAAAATTCATGAGCTAATTGAAAGGTTCTTAATACACCTTTTTCAAATAGTTCATGTGAAGGAAGAGATGTAATATCTTGTTCATCTAACATGACTTTACCCATAGTTGGTTTGATATTCCCAGCTATTATGTTGAATAATGTTGTTTTTCCTGCTCCATTAGGACCGATGAGACCTGTGATTTTCCCAGTCTCAATCTGCATGCTGGCTTTGTCAACAGCTTTGATGCCCCCAAAATTTACTGAAACATCTTTTATATTTAACATCTTTTTACCTGTTAGAAATATGATTGAGATACAAAGCAAATAATATCATAGAGAGGGAAACTAGTACATTCACTCTTATGATTTCTCCTAGAAATATAACTCCAGAAAAATAAGCTATTAAAGGTACTAAAAAATTAATTAGTGATAAAAAGATGGGTCCTCTTGTTTCAATGACTTTAAAAAAAAGTAAACTGGCTATCGCTGTAGCAAATATACCTTGTACTAATAATGATACGACTGTTGGTGAACTATAACTTTCTAACCAAAAAGGCTGATAGAAAATAGAAAAAGGTAACATCAATAATGTTGCAGCTATTGTCACCCCAGTTGCAAGTGAAATAAAATTTATTTTTGGTACAAGTTTAGATATAACTGCATTTAATGCATAAGAACATGCACCGACTAATGCTGCAATTTGACTATAAAATTCAATTTTGTTATCACCTCCAAGCTGATTTAAATTTTCAAAACCAAAGAGTATAAGTAGGCCAAGAAAAGCTGTAATAAAACTAATCGATTTTAGAAAATTAATTTTTTCATCTCTCAAAATAATTGCTGATAGCGCTAAGGTGATTAGTGGCATAGGAGACATAAGAACACCTGCTATACCTGCATCAATATTAATTTCTGCCGTTGAAATTAAAAAAAATGGAATTGCATTACCTAATGCTCCAATAACAAAATAAAAAAAGAGATAATTAATACTTAATTGAAGTCTATTTCCTGTAAATCTCATATAGAAATAAAGTATTGTTGATGCCAAAATCAATCTTAGAAAAACATTATTAACGGGACTTATTTCTAATACTGCAATTTTAATAAACAGGAAGTTTACTCCCCAGATTAATGCTAATAAAAAAATGAATATATAACTAATGACAATAGGTTGATTTATTTGTTTCATTTGATGTTGGAGAAAGGTATTATTTAAAACTTTTAAAGTAAATGAGTAAATAAATGAGAGTATTCATACTAATACTAATTAGTTTTTTTATATTATTCAGTTGTGCAAGTAAGCCGCCTGCAAAACAAGAGAATATTTGCTCTATCTTTGAACAAAAATCCTCATGGTATAGATTGGCAAATAAATCATACGAAAAATGGGGTGCCCCCATTCATGTTCAAATGTCAATTTTAAGACAAGAATCTGCATTTCAAAATAGAGTTAAACCGGAGAGAACCAAGATTTTAGGTGTTATACCCTGGAAAAGAAAATCTAGTGCATTTGGTTACACCCAAGCAATTGATGCGACTTGGGATTGGTATAGAACTGAGAATAAGAAACCTTTAGCATCGCGAGTTAATTTTGCAGACGCCATAGACTTTACGGGTTGGTATATAAATAAGTCTAATAAAATTAATGGGATAAGCAAAAGTGATGCTTATAGCCAATATTTAGCATACCATGAAGGACACGGTGGGTACAAAAAGAAATCCTATAAAAATCAAAACTGGTTGATTGATGTTGCCAATAAAGTCAAACTTCGATCTGACAAGTATAGAAGCCAGCTCAATGAGTGTGAGCACAAATTTAAGAAAAAGTTTCTAGGAATTTTTTAATGAGTAAAAATAAAAATTTAATTGCGGTCACCATGGGAGACCCATCAGGCATAAGTACAGAAATAACTATCAAAGCTTGGATAAAGAAAAATACAAACCTAAAATTTTTTTTAATTCACGACCCAGTCTATGTAAGTAGAGTTATAAAAAAAATGAAAGTAGGTTTAAAAGTTCAAATAATTAATAATCCATCAGAGGCTTTAAGTGTAAATAAAAAATATTTACCAGTTATTCCTATAAAGATTGATGCAAAGACCCAGCTTGGTGAAAGAAATTATAGTAATGCTGGTGCAATATTGCAGTCGATTGACATGGCCATTGATTTTGCAAAACAAAAAGTAATCTCTGGAATTGTTACAAATCCAATCAATAAAGAAGTTATTGCCAAAAAACTTATGAGATTTAAAGGGCATACAGAATACCTTGCAAAAAAAGATAAAAAATCAAATGAACTGATGTTTTTGCTAAATAAGAAAATGAAAGTTATTCCAGTTACAACACATATTGCGTTAAAAGATGTTGCAAAAAAAATAAATAAAAAAAATATTACTAAATCGATCCTCAATGTTGACCAAACATTAAAAAAAGATTTTGGAGTTCGTAAACCCAAAATTGCAGTTAGTGGTCTCAATCCTCATTCGGGTGATGGGGGTATTTTAGGAAAAGAAGAGATCTTAAAAATAATTCCTGCTATTAATGAATGTAAGAAAAAAGGTATAAATGTTTCTGGGCCTTATCCTGCGGACTCATTGTTTAGAAATTCAAATATTAAGAAATTTGATTCATTTATCTGCATGTATCATGACCAGGCTTTAATACCGATAAAGGTTGTTGACTTTGATAATACCGTTAATTACACAGCTGGACTGTCCTTTGTAAGAACCAGTCCTGATCATGGAACAGGATTGGATATAGCAAAAAAGTTCGTTGCTTCATGTGATAGTTTGTTAACAGCTATTGGAATGGCCTTAAACATTGCTAAAAACAGAGGGTTATGACTCTCTCACTTTATCCAGCTTTCTTTATTTTTGCATTAATAATGGTTACAACGCCTGGACCTGCCAATTTGCTGTTAATGAGTTCTGGAGCCCAGCACGGATTATATAAATCATTACCTTTTGTTGCGGGCGTTACTTTCGGAAAACTTTTTTTAACCATTGGGCTTGGATTTGGATTTTTGTCTTTATTAAATTCTAACCCATTTATAATTAACTTAATTAAAATTGCTGGAACAGGTTACATTTGCTGGTTGTCATATAAGATAATGTTCCTAAACCTAAAGCCAACTTCTAAGACAGAATTAGAAAGTATACCCAACTTTTTTAATGGTCTTTTAGTGCATCCCCTCAATCCTAAAGGGTGGGCTATGGTGATCGCCGCCTATACTCAATTCACTTCTTTTGGAAGTGCAAGCCTAACTTCAAACTGGGCACTTGAAGTTTTAATTATAGCTTCAACATTCTTTTTAATACAATCAGTTTCCCACTCAGTATGGTGCTGGGCAGGAAGTCTCATTTTTAATTTTTTGAATCAAAAAAATCTTTTGCGTCAATCTATAGTTATTATTTTAGCAGTGCTAACAGTAGGTACTGTTATTTATAGTAACTTTTTTATCTAATTTTTTTTAAACTATTTTTTTCCACGGACTCACTAAAGCTTGCAAATAACTTTTTGGAAAAATCATCAGTGGTCGCAGAATATTCAGGATGCCACTGTACGCCAAAAAAATATCCACTATAACCAGACAAACTGATTGCCTCTACTGTCTCATCTTTAGCAACTCCTTCAGCAACTAATTCGTTTGCTAATTCGTCAATTCCTTGTGTATGTAATGAATTTACCTCGATCGTCGGAGTGCCTGCTAATTTTTCAAATTTACCATTTTCTTTAAAATACACTTCATGCTGTTTAGAAAATTGTATATCAGGATCATCAGACTCTGGGCATCGATGATCCATTCTGCCTGGTACCTCATGAATATCTGCAAACAGTGAACCTCCCATGGCAACATTAACTTCTTGAAAACCTCTGCATATTGCAAGCATAGGGATCTCATTTTGAAATATAAAATCAATCATTGGCAGTACTGTCTTATCTCTGTCAATATCTAATGGTTCAACAATTTTATCTTTATTATAAAATTCTGGATAAACATTCGAAAGGCTGCCAGTTAATAAAACTCCATCAAATTTACGAAGTGTGTCTCTATAATCTACACTTGATCCAAATGCAGGAAGTATAACCGGTATACAGCTGGTAGCTTCAGAAACAGCTTTAATATAATTGGTTCCAGATGCGTGATAAGTTCGGTGCAACTCCTCTTTCTTAATTACATCTGCAAAAACTGCAATAAGTGGCTTATTTTGGGTGTCCATAAAAGAAATTAGTTTACTAGTATTACTATAATATCATATAACAATTTTAATGGTTATTAATATTCAAAATAAAGAAACTGAAATAAAATCTCTTTCTGCTTGGGATGATGTTCTTAATTTAGATGATCAGCTTTCAGCTGAAGAAAAAATATTGCAATCAACAGTGCGAGCATACTGTAAAGAAAAATTGCTCCCAAGAATAATTGATGACAATAGAAATGAGAATTTTAGCAGGGAAATCTTTACTGAAATGGGAGAACTAGGACTTCTAGGATCGTACTTAGATGGCTATGGATGTGCGGGAAGTAATTATGTCTCTTACGGACTAATTACTCGTGAGATAGAAAAAATCGACAGCGCATACCGATCTATAATGTCAGTGCAAACAAGCCTGGTAATGTACCCTATACATAAATTTGGAAGCAATGAACAAAAAGAACATTATCTACCGAAACTAGCAAAAGGAGAATTGATAGGTAGTTTTGGATTAACCGAACCTGATGCTGGTAGTGATCCAGGCGCCATGAAAACGAAAGCAGTAAAAGTAAAAGGTGGATATGAACTAAATGGAACAAAAACATGGATCAGTAATGCGCCTCATGCTGATGTGATAATTATTTGGGCTAAGGATGAAGAAAATGTAATTAGAGGTTTCATTGTTGATAGAGAGTCAAAAGGTCTCTCCACTCCGAAGATTGAAGGAAAATTGTCGCTAAGGGCATCGGCAACAGGACAAGTAATTATGGAAAATGTATTTTGCCCTGAAGATAAAATTTTACCTAAAACAACAGGTTTAAGTGGACCTTTTCAATGTTTAAATAGTGCCCGTTATGGAATTTCATGGGGTGCAATTGGAGCAGCTGAATTTTGTCTGGCGACTGCAAGGCAATATGCTCTAGATAGAAAAATGTTTGGGAAGCCAATTGCCGGGACACAGTTGGTTCAGTCTAAATTAGTAGATATGCAAACGGAAATTGCATTAGGGTTAGAGGCTGCATTAAGAGTCGGACGCCTTATGGATAAAGGGCAATCTGATAGCAATATGGTAAGCTTAATTAAAAGAAATAATGTTTCTAAAAGTTTGGATATATGTCGTAACGCCAGAGATATTTTAGGTGGCAACGGTATTTCAGATGAGTATCATGTCATGAGACATATGGTTAACTTAGAAACTGTAAAAACCTATGAAGGAACTCACGATGTTCACACATTGATAATGGGACGGAATTTAACAGGTATTCAGGCATTTAAATAAAATTATGGCATATCTAAATAGAACTACTAAACAATGGCAGGAGATTGATACCAAACATCACCTCCATCCTTTTACTGACTATAAGTCTCTTGCTGAAGAAGGTAGTATCATTGTAACAAAAGCAGACGGCGTTCATCTGACCACATCTGATGATAAGCAGCTATTGGATGCAATGTCTGGGCTTTGGTGTGTTAATGTGGGCTATGGCCGAAAAAATCTTGCTGAAGTTGCCTACAAGCAAATGCAAGAGCTTCCATATTATAATTCTTTTTTTAAAACTGCTACGCCTCCATCAATCGAGCTAGCAAGAGAATTAGCAGAGTTAAGTCCCCATGATCTAAATCATGCATTCTTTTCATCAAGCGGTTCAGAAGCCAACGACACAGTTGTGAGAATGGTGAGGAGATATTGGGATCTTAAAGGTAAGCCAAACAAGAAAACTTTTATAAGTAGAGAGTTTGCATACCATGGCAGTACAATGACAGGTATGAGCCTTGGTGGGATGACTGCAATGCATTCACAAGGTGATATGATGCCAGGTTTTGAGCATGTTTTACCACCATATTGGTACAAATACGGAAACGAAATGTCCCAAGATGATTTTGGAATTTTTGCAGCAAACAAAATTGAAGAGAAGATTAATGAAATAGGCGCTGATAATGTGGCGGCATTTATTGGTGAGCCAATCCAAGGTGCAGGTGGTGTAATCATTCCTCCTGATTCATATTGGCCTAGGGTCCAAGAAATCTGCAATCAGTATGATATCCTTCTTGTAGTTGATGAGGTTATCTGTGGCTTTGGAAGAACAGGAAACTGGTTTGGATCTGATACATATAATATCAAGCCCGATATCATCACAATGGCTAAGGGTATAACTTCAGGCTACATACCGCTATCAGGCATCATGATTGGTGATCGCGTTAGTGATACAATTATTAATGAAGGTGGTGAGTTTTATCATGGTTATACGTATTCAGGTCATCCAGTAGCTTGCGCAGTAAGTCTTGAGAATTTAAAAGTTATAAAAGAAGAAAATCTTATCGAGCAGTCAAGTCAGGTATCTGTCTATTTAGAGCAGCAAATGCGTGAGATTGAAAAGCACCCGCTAGTTGGAGAAGTCAGAATGAAAAGTTTTATAGGAGCTGTAGAATTGGTTAAAGATAAAGAGAAGATGGAAATGTTTGAGGACACAGGTGTTGTTGGAACAATTTGCAGAGATTACTGTATTGAAAATGGTTTAGTGATGAGAGCTGTCAGAGATGGAATGATTTTCTGCCCACCGCTAATTTTTAATAATTCCCATGTAGACGAATTATGCGAAAAGCTTAAAAAATCTTTAGATCAAACACATAATCATATTTCTAAATCGTAACTGTAGAACTCATTATCTCTAATGTATCCAAGTGACTCGTAAAGTGTTTGACCAGGCGTGTTTGATTTATTTGTGGAAAGTTCGATTGAGCCAAATTTATTTTCAGTAGCATAATTTTTAGCAGCATCCATTAACAACTTAGCAATACCTTTTCTTCTATACTCTTCTCTTACAAATAAGTCATATAGAACAATTTTTTTTCTTACATTCACCGAGTCAAAAGTAGGGTATAATTGGGTGAAACCTGCACAAGTACCCTCTTCTTCATGAAAAAAGATTATTGATTCATCATTCTCAAGTCTTTGCTTGATATATTTTTGTGCAATTTCAAGATTTGATTCTTGATTATAGAAGATTCTATACAAATTAAAAACTTCTCCAATGATATCGGAGTTTTCTTTAGTAGCTCTTTTAATACTTTCTTTCATTTCTAGTTTCTTATAGTTCGATAAATTGAAATCATTAAGAAAATAAAAGTAAAAAATACAATTGTATATATAAAACCAATAGGACCAAAAATATCCATAACTCTTCCCCCAATCAAAGGACCAATTAATGAACCGCACTCAAAAACCATCACTAATATTGCCGTTGCGCCTGCAACCTGTGAAGCGGTATATCTTTCCCCTAACATTGTAAGTGATATTGAGAATATCCCACTTGCTGCTCCTCCCCAAATAAAACAGCTCAATGCCACTAAATAGAAGTTTCCAAGAAAAACACCTATAATTATTGGACAAATAAAAGTACAGAAGACAGCAATATTCATAAGTAGTCTCTTATTCATCCTATCAAGTAAAATACCAATTAGCGGCTGGCATATGACACCGCCAACTAACGTAATAGTGACAAACTGAAGAGCAATGTCTTGTGAAAACTGATTCTTAATCATAAAGATTGGAAAAAATGACACGAACATAACATCGTCTAATCCACAGAGAATTGCAGCTCCAAAAATAGTTGGCGCAGCTATTATCGTCGCTAAAATCGGAAGAGACTTTTTCTCAGGCAATTCTTGATCTGCTATATTGAATGTTATGAGAGGAATAATTGCTATAAATGACATTGCTGCAATTACAATAAATGGAAGCCATCCCTCAATCCCCGTTAAAGATATAACAAGAGGACCAATTGCAAAGCCAATAATAAATACTGTATTGTATATTGTTACAATTTTCCCCCTATTTGTATCATCTGCCATTGATAACATCCATGTATCAAAGGCATTCCATGCAAGTGCTCCTGCAAAACCGATAAGAAATCGTATAATAAACCATGCAGTTAAACTCTCAAATACGGGGAAGGTGAAATATAAAATAATTGTGACAATCTGAGCAATCACAATGGACCTAGACAATCCAATTGTGTGAATGATAATAGGAGTAATTCTAACAAATAAAATTACCGCCAACGGTTGGGCTACAACATTCAAACCGATCTGTGTATTGCTATAGCCTCTTGACTCAAGTATTAGAGATAATAAGGGAATAAGTGTTCCTAGTTTTATGCCAATAATGAGTGCACATAAAAATAAAACAATATAAGTTTTATAGTTACTTCCAAGTATTGATTGAAAAGATGAAATCACACAAACCGTTTTTCATCTGCATAAATATTCCTAAAGTATTTTTTAATGAGATCTTTGCAAAATACATGTGAGTACATTTTAGGATCAAATAAAATTCTTTGCCATAACCCATCTACCATTGAGAGATAAGTCTCACTTATTTCTCTTGGGGTAAGAAAAGATTGATTGTTTAAAATATTTACTTCTTTAATTAACTTTTCCATCTGAGATGAATATATTTCATCTTGTTTTTGACAGATTGATAAATAAGAAGGACGGAACTTTACTTCACTATAGAAAGATACCCAGACTGCAATTTTATTTCTATTTGCAATTTTACCACTGAAATCATTTTCGATTATCTTAATCACTCTACCAACAGGATCTAAGTTGTTATCTTCAAATATTCGTTGCCAAGAATTTTTATATTCGTCTGACAGAAATTTTAGTGAACTTAGTAAAAGATTTTCTTTAGATTTAAATCTAAAATTTGCATAGCCTTGTGATACCATTGCTTTTTTAGCAACTTGTGCAATTGTAGTATCTCCAAGACCTCTTTTAGCTATAGTTTCAATTGTTGCATCAATCAGTTTTTGATGATTGATTGAGAATTCTTGATCTTCAAGTTGATGATCACTAATTTTTTTGGGGCTTATATTCATAAAAGAACCATACACAAAGTTTAATCATATGGGTAGTTTTGTATTGAATAATCATTCAATATGAGTATCATAATAATTCAATATTCGTACATTTTATGCCAAAAAATACTCATGATGTAATTGTTGTTGGAGCGGGCCATAACGGGCTTACTGCAGCTAGTTATATGGCTAAAGCAGGATTAGATGTCGTTGTCCTAGAAAAAAATGATTGGATTGGCGGCGCAGCAGTAAGTCGAGAGCTTTACCCAGGATGGAAATATTCAAATTGTTCTTATGTATGTAGTTTATTAAGGCCAGAGATCATGCGGGACTTAGAGCTTTATAAGTATGGGCTACAAATTATCCCATATGAAGGCAGTGCCACGATGATGAAAAATGGAGATTATTACACTCATTACCATGATCATGACATGACTATAAATTCTATTAGGCGTCATTCTCATAAAGACGCAGAAGCATATGAAAGATACAGCCGAGACGTTCTTAGACAATGTAAAATTATTAAGCCTCTACTAAAAATGACACCGCCTGACTTAACATCATTTAAACCAAAAGATTTATTTGGTGCCCTCGAGTTTGCGAAACATTTTGCTGCAAAAGATGAACTAGATGGTCTTGGAGAAAAAGAGATTTATGACACTATTCGTTTCTATACGATGAGCATTAGAGATTACTTAGAGGAATATTTTGAAAGTGAAATAACTAAAGCCCATCTTGCTGGCAGTGCAATCATAGGCACAGCTTTGGGTCCATGTTCGCCAGGATCAGCTTATGTATTGCTGCACCATTATATGGGTGAAGTTGATGGATCAGTTGGCTCATGGGGCTATGCAAGAGGTGGCATGGGATCTATTACTCAAGCAATGATGGGTTGTTTAAAAGACCATGGTGGTGAAGTAAAGCCTAGCAGCGAAGTAACTAACGTTATTACAAAAAATGGAAAAGCAATTGGGGTCGCAACACAAAATGGTGATGAATATTACGCAAAGAAAATTGTATCCAATCTTGATGTCAAACGAACATTTCTAAAGATTACTGAGGAGAAGGATCTTCCTGATGATTTTGTGAGAAGCGTGAAAAATTTCAAGATAAGGGGGTCATCTGGTAAATTAAATATTGCATTAGATGCATTACCAGATTTTCCATGCATACCTGAAGGCGATCCAGGGGGTGGTGGAGACATGCACTTCACAGAAACAATTGAAGAGATGGAAGGCGCTTATGACGATTGGAAAAGGGGAGAATGGTCACGAAATCCATATGTAGATATGTGTATTCCATCCAAAAGTGATCCGACAATGGCTGAGCCTGGTAAGCATTATATGTCTGTATTTATTCAGTATGTACCATTCAACCTCGCAAATGGCGGATGGAATGAAGAGAGAAAGCAAGAGTTTGGAAGACATATTGTTGATTGTATTTCAGAGTTTTCACCTAACTTTAAAGACTTAATTAATCATTATGAGGTTCGTACACCACTAGAATTGGAAAACGAGGTTGGTCTGACAGAGGGTAATATTTTTCAAGGAGAGTTGACCATGGACCAATTAATGTTCAATAGGCCAGTTCCAGGATATGCACAGTATCGGACTCCATTAAAAAATATGTATATATGCAGTTCTTCAACACATCCAGGCGGAGGTGTAATGGGTGCCCCAGGAGCTAACGCTGCTCGTGAAGTTCTACTAGACATGAACGTTCCACAAAAAGGAAATTATTATTAATGTCTGACAATTCGAATTTTGATGCCATCATAATCGGTGGAGGTCATAATGGATTGGTATGCGCAAATATCCTTGCTAGAAAAAATAAAAGAGTACTAATTTGTGAAGCACGAAAAGAGTGTGGTGGCATGGTCAACAATGAAATCACAAACTATGTTCCTCCAGTAACAACAGCTGTTTCAAGTTCGTTAGGAGGTATGCAAGTAAATTATTTGCCAAAGACTACAATCGCTTTATCTGAAACTGGGCAGCACATCCGACTAGTTGGCAATCAACACATTGACCATAAATCTATCTCAACATTTTCTTCGCAAGATGCTGACCGTTTTAATGATTTTCATGAGAAAATGTCAAAATTCTCAAAAACTCTGGGCTCTTTCATGATGGCATCACCTCCACGTATTATGAACAATAGCTTTTCTGACTATTTTAAGCTCTTCAAGCTTGGATTAAATGTTAGGCTACTAGGAAAGAAAAATTTCAATGAGTTTGCCAGGATGATTGGTCTAAATATAGCTGATGAACTCGAAGATAATTTTGAAAATACATTACTTCAAGGGTTGATTGCACATGACTCAGTCATAGGGTCAAATTTAGGCCCACGTTCACCAGGCTCTCTCATAAACTTATTATATAGAATGGCTATCCACAATAATTCATTATTTGGTGGCATATTTCAGATAGAGGGAGGCAACGATCAATTCACTAAACATCTAATTGAAAAATGTAAAAGTAATAATGTAGAAATAAAGACCTCAGCGTCTGTTAAAAATTGTATTGTTGAAGATGACTGTGCTGTAGGCGTTGAACTAATTAATGGTGAAAAGGTGTATGCTAAGAAAATTATTTCTAATGTAGATCCACGTTCAACATACTTTTCATTACTTGGCTCTCAAAACCTTGATACTGACGTAAAAAGGAAAATTAAGCATCATCGTTCCAAAGGACGAGTTGCTAAACTTATTTTAGATTTAAACAAGTTACCTAGTTTTAACAATTGTGATGATATTGATCTTGATAGCAGAATGGTTGTTGCGCCATCTATTGATTACATTGAAGAAACATTTAACCCTAGTAAGTTTGACAAGCTTTCACTAGAGCCAACACTTGAAATTTGTGTGAAGAAAGACTCTGATCAAAATCCAAAATTAGACATTCAAGTTCAATATGCACCATACAAAACTGATCAAGGGTGGGAAAATGTAAAAGAAAATTATATTGAATCTATAATCAAAATCATTAGTAAATATGCTCCCAATATTAATGAATGCATCGAGCATAAGAAATTAATAACCCCTGACGATATTGAATTAGAATATAATGTATCAGGTGGACACTGGCATCACGGCGAGATCCAAATTGATCAGCTTTTTATGATGCGCCCAATTCCAGGAGCCTCACAGTATAAAACGCATTTGGATGGTCTTTTTATGTGTGGCGCAGGAACACATCCGGGTGGTGGCTTAACCGGTATTTCAGGCAAAAATGCAGCTAAAGCAGTTTTGGACGATTTTTAAATGACACAAGATCTTAGATATTCAGCCTTAAAGAAGACACCTTTTCATTCCAGAACCAGTATGGCTTCTCGAACTAACAAATATTATAATTGGAATGGCTACACTGTACCCACTGAATATTCAACAACCGAGCTAGAATATACAGCAGCAAGAAATGGTACATCAGTTATGGATCTTACCCCTATGGGCAAATATGAAATTACGGGTGATCATGCGCATAGATTTGTTGATTACTTAGTTACCCGAGACTTATCAGAAATGAAGGACAATACAGTAGCTTACATCATCTGGTGCAATGAAGATGGAAAAGTGATTGACGATGGTACTATTTTTAAATTTTCTTCAACAAAATTTATGCTTTGCTGTGCTGTTAAAATATATAACTGGCTTAACGACTCAGCTTATGGCTTTGATGTTTCAATAAGCGATGTAACAGACACTATTGCAGCACTAGCAATTCAAGGTCCAACATCGTGCTCAACTTTAAAAAAATTTGGGGCAGAGGATCTTGAAAAATTAAAACCTTTTGAAATGAGAGAATATAAAATTGATGGCTTTGATATTTTAATTTCACGTACAGGATTCACTGGTGACTTGGGTTACGAATTGTGGACTGATCCAAAAAACGCAGAAGCTACATGGGACAATATTGAAATTGCTGGCAAGGAATTAAAATTGAGACCTTTTGGAATGAATGCTCTCGAAATGACAAGAATTGAAGCTGGGTTTATTCAAACCAATACAGACTTTATGGCTGCAGAAGATTCATTGAGACCAACCAGAATGAGATCACCTTATGAAATTGGAATGGGATGGCTTGTACACTTAAACAAAAACTCATATTTCGTTGGGAAGAAAGCTCTTAAAAAAGAAAAAGAAGAAAGCACTACTGAGAGATGCTTAGTTGGCCTGGATATAGATGGAGATAAGCCAGCGCATGGTTCTGTGATCTATAATAGCAAAAAAGAAGACATTGGCATTGTAACTGCAGCTCTATGGTCTCCTATTATGAAAAAAAATATTGCACTGGCTTCACTCAAGAGACCTTACGGAATAAAAATAAAAGAAAATATATTTGCAGAAATTTATCACCCTGAAGAACTTGAGTACCGTAAGATATGGGCAAGATGCAAGGTAGTGAAAAGGCAATTTTTTAACCCTGAAAGAAGAAATAAAGTTCCTGCAGATCTATATGAATAGCCAAAAAATAAGGATTATATAGTAATTCAATTATTGAACAGCTGTTCAATTTAAGCTATAATGATTCATGCCTAAATCCACATCCCAGCCTCCTATAAAAGATTTAAAGAATACCCTAGATGATCGAATTCTTCATCCATGGCAATACTTAGAATACAGAGGTGAAGATGATCGGACATTTATTGATAAGTCTGAGGGAATTTACCTTTATGACAAAACAGGAAAAAAACTAATTGATGGACCTGGAGGCATGTGGAATGTCAATGTTGGTCATGGTGTTAAAGAAATTGCGGATGCAGTTTACAATCAAATTACTAAAATGCCTTACGCAAGTCCGTTTACTGAATCAACAGAAATAGCTCACAATTATGCATCAAGACTTGTTCAATACGCACCTGGTGATTTAAAGAGGATTTTTTTTACTTCTGGTGGATCGTCTGCTGTGGACTCAGCATTACGATTTGTAATGTTCTATAATAATATTCTAGGCCGAAAAGAAAAAAAGCAAATCATATCAAGAAATGATGCTTACCACGGTAGCACATTTTTAGGAGCTTCTTGCTCAGGCAAAGAAAGAGATAAAAATAATTTTGATTTCGCAAGTAATATTGTTCACCATATTTCATCTCCTAATCCTTTTCGTAAACCTGATGATCTTACTGATGAAGAATTCTGTGATCTAAAGGTTCAAGAATTAGAAAACAAAATAATTGAAATTGGCGCTGACAAGGTTGCTGCTTTTATAGCCGAGCCTATTTTAGCTTCAGGTGGTGTGATTGTCCCACCAAAAGGTTATCATAAGAAGACACACGAAATTTGTAAGAGACATGATGTATTGTACATTTCAGACGAAATCGTTACTGGTTTTGGAAGACTTGGCCACATTTTTGCTTCAGAAAATTATTTTGATTTCACACCGGATATTATACTTCTCGCTAAGGGGATCACATCTGGATATGTGCCTTGCGGAGCTGTTGTTATATCAGAGCGATTGATGTCCAAATTAGATAATAAAGAGAAAGTAATTTTTTCAAACGGTTTCACAGACTCAGGGCATCCTGTTAGCATGGCCGCCGCAACTGCAACTCTAGACTACATTGAAAAAACTAACTTACTTGATCACGTAAAAGATGTTGGCCCTTATTTTCAAGCAAAATTGAGAGAGCTCACTGATTTACCAATTGTTGGTGAAGTTAGAGGTGAAGGTCTTATGGCTGCAGTAGAATGTGTGGGTAATAAGGATAAAAAAGATCCACTGAATTTATCTTACGAGATTGGTTCTAGGATTAATGAGCATTGCCAGCAATTAGGTTTAATCGTACGACCATTATTTAGTACATGCGTCATGTCTCCTTCATTGATTATTACCAAAGAACAAATTGACGACCTTGTTTCTATTTTGCGTAAAGGCATAGAATTAGCAACTGACGATATCAAAAAAGAAGGTCTCTGGTCAGCAACTTCAAATTAATGACCCTTTTTAATCAACTAAAAGAAAGATATGAAGAAGGAAAGACTCTTCCGCAAGAGTTTTATACTGACGAAGAAATATTTTCTGATGAAATGAAAAAAATTTATTTCAAGCAGTGGCTGATGGTTGATCATGTTAGCCGTATTCCAAATCCTGGAGATTATTTTTTATTTAACGCAGAAAAAGAGTCAATAATCCTAATACGTGGAAGGGACAATCAAATTAGAGCTTTTTATAACGTATGTTCTCATCGTGGTTCAAGAATTTGCTTGGAAGAAGAAGGAACAAAAAAACTGTTGGTTTGTCCATACCATGCTTGGAGTTTCTCCGCAGAAGGTGAGTTAAAGTCAGCACGTTATATGCCTGACGATTTTAAAATGGAAGATTGGGGACTGAAGCCTTGTCATATGAATATTTATCAAGGCTTGATATTCATAAATCTCTCAATGGAGAAGCCAATGGATTTTAAAGAGTTTATTGCTCCATTAACTGAACTTGTAAATTTCCATAATCCTGAAAAGGCAAAAATTGCAGCTAGAAGAAAATATCCAACTAAAGCTAATTTCAAACTAGTCCTAGAAAATTTTCAAGAATGCTATCATTGTGGTCCAGCGCATCCAGAGTTTTGTTCAGTGCATGAAAAAGACTGGGTGTTTACAATGGGTGCTGGTCTTGGCACTGCCCCAGAAAAAGAAACACAAGAATACTTAAAAAAGATCCAACCGTGGATTGATGAGTGCAAAACCAAAGGAATTCCCTCAACAACATATTTAGAGACTAAAGAAGGCTTGAGCAAGGGATTAAATCGATATGTAGATCGTACACCCATTGGAAATGGAAATTTATCACAAACTAAAGATGGTAAGCCAGCATCAAAGTTAATGGGTAAGTTTCAAGAATTTGATGGGGGTTTATCCCAAGTAAGTTTTAATCCTTTTAGTTGTTGTTATTTTACAAATGACTTTGGAGTGATGTTTATATTTAAACCATTATCAATTTTGCAATCAGAAGTAGAATTGATTTGGTTAGTTAATGAAGAAGCTGAGAAAGATAAAGATTTTAATGAAGAAAATCTTACTCATATTTGGGATGTAACAACGGTGCATGACACAACCATAATTGAAAATAATCAAAATGGCTTGCTGTCTCACTCATTTAGTCCTGGGGTTCTGTCTCAGAATGAGTCAGCCGTCACATATTTTTATGATTGGTATTTTACCAACATGCGACTACCATGATGTAGGGCAAATTTCTTATGAAGCAGTTATACAACAAGGATATTTACGATGTTAATAAACCTGTAGAAAGCTATTGGGAGGATGTCAGCAGTATTGATCAAAACAAATATCCAAAATTAGTTGGAGATCAATCATGCGATGTATGTGTCATTGGAGGTGGCTTTACAGGTATAAGCACAGCTTATCATATTGCTAAAAATTATGGTGGAGATGTAAGAGTTTTAGAAGCTGGGCATTACGGTTTTGCAAGCAGTGCGAGGAATGCTGGTTTTTGTTGTTTACCGGCAACAAAGTTATCTACGACTCAATTAATAAAAAAATTTGGCATGGAAGAAACAAAGAAATTTTTCTCATCTCAAATAGAAGGAGTTGATCTTCTAGCGTCAATCATATCAGAAAATAATATTGAATGTGAAAAAGTAGGGGATGGCAACCTTGATGTAGCCCACCATCCAGGAAGCAGCGAAGAATTAAAAGAATGGGGAAATGAACTAAAAGAGTACTTTGGTATTAATACTAAATGGATTCCCAAAGAAGAATTTGATGAAGTTGGACATCAATCAACGGAACAATTTGGTGCAGTTTTTACAGAAGCTGGCTTTGCAATGAATCCTATGGCGTTTATGCGAGGCTTTGCATCAGCAACTGTCGATGCAGGTGCAAAATTACATAGTTTTTCAAGGGTGAAAAAATGGGAGAGAAATGGATCACATAAGCTAATAACAGATGGTGGATCAATTACTGCAAATAAAGTTGTTGTGGCCACTAACGGTTATACGGATGAGTCACTTCATCCAAGTTTTGCTAATCGAATGATGCCAGTCCTATCAAACATTATTGTTACCAGAGAAATGAGTGATGATGAATTTAAGTTACAAAACTACAAAACATTAAATCCAATATGTAATTCTAGAGAAATTTTATATTATTATAGAAGGATGCCTTCTAACAGAATGTTGTTTGGTACAAGAGGTGATACTTACGGTGATGATGCAAGTGCACTAAAAATGAGAGAATTTATGACTCAAAAATTTAGGGGCGTTTTTCCTAATTGGAACAATATAGATATTGATCACTACTGGAGAGGTACTGTTGTTATGACTAGAGATTTTGTTCCAGCATTTGGTGCTTTGGACGATGATAAGTCAGTACTTTTTTCATATGGTTACCAGGCGAATGGGAACAACACTACAGTCTATTGTGGAAAGAAGTTGGCTGAAATGATTTACGAGTCAAATAGTGGAGAAACGAATATATCAAAAGTCTATCAAGGACTTTCTCCAAAAATACCATTAGGTTTTTTAAGATTATGGTATTTAAGACTATATCTATGGTATTCAAATTTTACAGATAAAAGTAAAAAAGAAATATAAATTGCATCTATTATTTATATAAATTAAAATTTTCTTATGTTGCAAGTCTGGAAGTCATTTTATGCGAGGAGTGATCCTGCAAAAGCTTATTCACTTCTTTCTCCTGCATTGATTCTAGTTACTTTAGCAATGCTAATACCCTTGGGGCTAATGTTGAGCTTTAGCTTTTTCACTCAAGTTAGCTTTACTGAAATTGACTACTCTTTCACTGTTCAAAGGTATATTGACTTTTTTCAAAAGAACTTGCTTGTCTCTTTACTTATAAAATCAGTGAAGATTTCGTTTATTGTAACTTTCGTAACTCTTCTTACTGCTTATCCTGTCTGTTATTACATAGCTTTTTATGTAAAGAAAAATAAAATGTTATGGCTTGTTTTACTGACTTTACCTTTCTGGACATCCTATCTTTTAAGGGTTTTTTCTTGGAAAATTATACTTGGAACAAAGGGAGTTATTAATTCTTCTCTAATTAATGCAGGACTGCTTAGCGAACCTCTCACTTTTCTAATGTATTCTGAGACTGCAGTTATCATAACGCTTACCCATGCATGGGCAGCATTCGCTTTACTACCTTTGTATGTATCATTGGATAAAATAGACTTTTCTTTAATTGAGGCCGCTAGAGATCTAGGGCTGTCAAGATTAGAAACTTTTTGGAAAATTACACTTCCATTATCTCTTCCTGGAATAATTGGCGCCATACTAATTATCTTTATTCCAACTGTTGGGGATTATGTTACCCCTGCTTTGCTTGGGGGAACTGATGGAAGAATGCTATCAAACATGATCCAAGCATATTTTGGAAAAGTAAACAATCTTCCCCTTGGGGCCGCCTCTGCAACCATTATGCTTATTACTGTAGCAATAGTGACAATGATTGTTTCATATACAACAAAAAAACTTACTCAAAGGATTTCATAAGTGGAACAAAAAAACAATACACTGTTAATCTACACATTATTGTATTTTGCATTTTTATATATACCTGTTTTATTCTTGCCAATATTTAGTTTTAATGACGCAAATTATATGTCATTTCCACTCTCAGGATTTACAACAGAGCATTATGAAGAAATGTGGGCCAAAACAAATTTACATAAAGCTCTTTGGGCTAGTATCAAAGTAGGTGTAGTTGCAAGTGTCGTCAGCACAACAATTGCTCTTTTTGCAGCCAAAGCATTCGCACGATATAAATTCAGAGGGCAAAATATTTCTTATGGGGCTATTATGATTCCTTTTTTAATCCCTGAAATTATTTTAGCGGTTGCAATACTTGTTATTTGGTTAAGCCTTGGTTTTAAATTAGGACTTGTACCGGTAACTTTAGGACATATTCTTTTTTGCACTCCATTTGCAATGCTTATTTTAATTGCTCGCATAGAAGGTTTTGATTTCTCACTAGAGGAAGCATCAAGAGACCTTGGGGAAAACGCCTGGGGGACATTTTACCGAGTATCTCTTCCATTATATCTACCAGGCATAATAGCTTCACTTTTATTGAGTTTTATAATTTCATTTGATGAATTTGTTCTGGCATTCTTCTTAACTGGAAGCGATGCAACATTGCCTATGTATATGTGGGCTCAAATGAGATTTATTCAGAAACTGCCTCATGTATTGGCTTTAGGAGCGGTTATAATTGTGTTTACTACTTTTATAGTTTTGTTAGCATTCTGGTTGCGAAACCTTGGTCAAGGAAAAGAGAAAGCTGAATTTGGAATAAAAATACATGAATGATTCTTTCATACAAATAAATGGAATTTCTAAGCATTTTGGAAATGTAAAAGCGGTAGATGATGTCTCTTTTCAAATTAAAGAGGGAGAGTTTTTCTCTCTTCTAGGTCCTTCAGGTTGTGGCAAAACAACATTATTAAGATTATTAGCCGGCTTTGAGTATCCAACTAGTGGCAATCTATTACTTGATGGCAGTGATATTACTGCATTGCCTCCTGACAAAAGACCGACAAATATGGTTTTTCAGAATTATGCAATTTTTCCTCATATTAATGTTGAAAAAAATGTTCAGTTTGGCTTGAGAAAACTTGGCTTAACAAATGATGAAATTATCAAAAGAGTTAAGGATGTTTTGTCGTTGGTAAAATTAGAAGGTTATGAGGAACGCTATAGCAGCCAACTATCTGGAGGTCAAAGACAAAGAGTGGCATTAGCAAGGGCTTTAGTAAGACAACCCAAAGTATTATTACTGGATGAGCCACTTGGGGCACTAGATAAAAAGTTACGTGACGAAATGCAACTCGAACTAAGAACTCTTCAAAAAGAGATTGGAATAACTTTTGTATTTGTTACGCACGACCAGCAAGAGGCTATTAGTATGTCAGATAGAGTCGCGGTGATGAGTGAAGGTAAAATTCAGCAGATGTCGTCTCCAAACGAATTATATAAAAATCCTCAAAATATATTTGTTAGTGACTTTATTGGCGAAACTAATTTTTTAAAAGCTAAGACGGAGTCTAAAGACGGAGAATATATTAATGTTAACATTGAAGATCTTGGTTCATTTAAAATAAAAAATAATCTCAATATAAGTGAAAATGCCTCAGATGTTATTTGCAGTGTTCGTCCAGAGACAATGATGATTGACAAAGAAAAATCAGACTGGGATATTTGCTTAGAAGGTAAAATCAAGCAAACATCATATCTAGGTGAAATGACAAAATTTTACGTAGAAACTAAAGAAATAGAAAAAATTATAACCGTATCATCACAATATTTTGATAATCAGTCTTTTCAAGATGGTAAATGCTTTATCAGCATAAATTTAAACGATATTTCCTTACTCAATAAAAAATAGCCTGTCCTCAAGAGAGAACAGGCTATTTTAAATTAGTCAATTAGCAGTGAATTAACCGCCAGCTACCATTTCAGCCCACTGAGCTTCCATGTAGTCAGTAACTTCGTCAGTTGGCATCACAGAGAACATTCCATTATTTAAATGTTCGATAGGGTTTGATGCAACACCACGCTCAGCCAATTCGTCAGCTGTAAGTGTGCTAAAGCCAGCTTTATTGCTGTGTCCATAACCCCACTCACTTAATAAGTAAGCAGATGTTTCTGCACTAGTTGCACCATTAATCATTGCGTATGCTTTATCAAGGTCTGCACCTTTAACAATTGCAAGACCGCAAGCCCAAGTCATTGTGCCATTAGCAGGCTGCATCATTTTTGCTCCTGCACTCCATGCTATTTCGTTCCATCCAAGTGCTACGTCTATTTCCTCGTTTCCTAGCGCTTCTATCATTGAAGATGTATCTCCAAAGAATGCACGAATTTGACCATTATCTCTCATTTCACGAAACTTATCGATACCTTGGTCAATAGCAGCTTTTGTCAATTGATCTTGTTCTCTGATGTCAATTCCAAGATGGTGCATCATTAAAAACAATGAGTCTGCAGCAGAGTCTAAGATACCAACTTTACCTTTTACTCTTGGGTCTTCCATTAAAGCAAAGCTTTCATTAGAGGCATCCATCCAATCAATTCTGTCTGCCATATAAAACAACGTTGTATCTCCCCAGTCGACTGGCGCAAAATAATGCTTGCCATCAACCATGCCGCTTGGCAGGTCTCTAACTTCAGGGAACATGTCATTCCAGTTTTCAATTCTTGATGGATCAAGTGGTTCTAATACGCCTGCTCTTACCCATCTTTTTATTTCACCTTGACATGGCCATGCTAAGTCAACTTCAAAGCCTGCTTTTAGTTTTTGCAATCCTTCTTCAGCATCACCAAATATTGAGTATTCAGGGGAACCATGCTCTTCAGCGTATGTTCCAAATAGACCATCATCATCGTAGCCTCCCCACAGGAATACGGATCCTGGCTCATCTGCAAAAGCTTTAGTTGTTGACGCTACGCCAGCGATAAAAACGAACGATAGCGATACAATCAGAGCTTTTACAAAAGAATTTTTCATTTCTTTGTATTTTAGCATAATTAATCTTCCTCTTTTTTTATTTATACGAAAAATTGTACACCTATAGGGTCGTTGGTCAATATATTAAAGGTGAATCAAAGGGCGATTTTTGTTTGAATTTAGCCATGGATCTAACATTTCGTAGTTATGCCCGCCTTGGAACACTAATTCATCACAGTACGATCGAGCAATAATTTGGATTCCTGTTGGAATGTTGTCAGAGCTCAATCCTGAGGGGACAGATAGAACCGGTAATTTACCCAACATATTAAATGGATGTGACATAACCCAAGAAAAGTCAGCACACTTCTGCTCTTTATTATTAATAAAAATATTCTCATTAACAATATCAATATCAGCTTTAATTGAAGGTAAAGAGTTTGTAGGACATATAAACAAGTCATAACTGTCTAATATTGGCCCAATTTCTGAATACATACGGCCCGTGATTTCTGCACTTTCAATAGTATCATATCCAACATAAGCCCCTATTTTATCGTGATAGTGCTTCTCATTATTCTGTATCGCTTTTAAATGTAGTTCAGGGACTTCAGCAAACATTTTTGCATAATCAGTTAATAGTTTTTTTTCATCGTTTGAAAATTTTGCAATGAGGCCATAAAATGAATTAGCGTAATGACTGAAGCAAACTGAATTTACTTCATCTCGATTCCAATTTAATTTTACTTCTGTAATTGTTGCACCAAGAGCCTCAAATTTTTTTAAAGCCTCCAATGTATTTTTTTCAACTTCTTCATCCACTTCAAAAAATCCAAGATCAAGTGAATAAGCAATTTTCCAGTCCTTAATACTCTCAAACTTATTAGGAATAATTTTTTTAGGTCTGAGTGAAGCAATATCATTTTTATTTGGACCACTCATAACATTTTGCATAAGAGCACAATCACTAACAGTTCTCGCAAGGGGACCTACAACACAATACGGATCATGATTAAAAGGGTAACCCATTGGATTTCTTCCATAGGGTGGTTTGTAACCAACGACTCCGCAGGCTCCAGCAGGGATACGAATTGATCCACCTATATCACTGCCAGTAGCAAGTGATGCACAACCCGACGCTAGTGCGGCAGCACTCCCCCCACTTGAACCTCCCGGTGTCATATCTAAGTTCCAGGGATTTCTTGTGACGCCATTTACTTTGGAATGGCAGAATGATGTCAGTGAAAACTCTGGGTTAGTTGTGCGTGCATGAATTATTGCACCAGAGCTTACAAGTGACTCTACATCTACGTCAGTTTTTTCTGCTATTACATCTTTATAGATTAAGCTTCCATTTTTATTAGGGTGCCCCTTTACATTAACCTCATCTTTAATTGCTAAAGGCAAACCTTCCAAAGGCAAAGTAGATTTATCTTCTGTATATTTTAATTCTGATTTTTTTGCTTCTTTCAATGCTTCTTCGAAGCGAAAAAAATTAAAAGCATTAATTTTTGGGTTTACATTTTCAATTCTTTTTATTGTCTCATTTAATAGCTCAACTGGAGACAAAGATTTATTTTTAAATTTTTCTAGGGCTTCAGAAGCTGATAAATAACAAATATCGAGGTCTAAACTACTCATATGATTATTTTATTTTAATTTATTAATTAATAAAATATATTGAATTCACACCATGATTGATCAAAACATTAAAGACATTATTCAAAACCAAGACCCTAATACAGGAATGGATCAGCTTTTTTTTACCAACAAAGCATTGTTTGATCTAAGTTATGAGGCTGTTTTCAAGAAACAGTGGGTATTTCTTACTCATCTATCTTATTTTAATGAAAACAATACATTCATTTACCAAATTAATGGCGGGTTTGTTGAAATAAAAAAGTCTAAAGATAATAATTTAATTATCTCGTCATCTGTAGCTGATTTCAAATGTCATTTAAAAGTTTATGAAAGCTTAATCTTTGTTAACTTTTCTGAAGTACCATATTCATTTGAAGAATTCATAAAACCACTAGAACCATATATTAAAATTCATGGCCTTAATGACGGCAAGATTGCATTTCAAAAAGACTTTATATTTAATGCTTCTCATCTTGCAACCATTCACAACTTCAAAGAATGTGCACATTGTTGGGGAGGTGAGTTTACTCACAAAGATTATTTAAGTGTTCATGGAGAGGCGTATTGTAATTCTTATGGAGCTGGGGTTGGCTCAGGAATTGAATCTCCTGAATTTAATCAACGTATAAAAGATTGGACACTTGAAAGTCAAAATAAAGGTTTATTTGTCGGTGAGTACAGTGAAGACACTAATAAATATTTTAGAATTGCAGAGCGCACTCCTTTACCTGAAGGCATCATGTCCGAGACAATGGATGGAAGTTATTCATGCTCTTCACTGATGGGGGACTTTAAAACCATAGGACCGGATCATGGTTATACAGCTATTGGTTTTAGCCCGTTCAATAGTTTTGTTGCCAATAATGAATTTGTAATTCTTTTTTTATTTACTCCTGTCAGTCAAAATAAAACAATCGTTACTCAATATTGGGTTACTCACAAAGATGCTGAAGTTGACATTGATAAAATGATTTTTCTTTGGGATCAAACATCAACAGAAGACTCCCAATTGTGTGAAATGAATCAAAAGGGTATTGAAAGTCGAGCTTATCAGCCTGGAAAGTATGGCGAACTAGAGACAAGCTTGGTTCAATATCAAAAGTTCTATCTAAGTCATTTACAAAATCACGTTAATGGACTGACTTAAGTCAGGGATATAAAATGGAAGTTGCTACACAAGCTGAATTTGATGAAGTATTAAGTCAGCACAATAATATTCAATATGTCGATGCAATCTTCACAGATTTATGTGGTTATGTAAGAGGAAAACGTTTCCCAGTCCTTGAAGCAAATAAAATTTTTTCAGATGGCGTTCTTCTCCCATTCTCCGCATTTTATCTTGATGTTCTAGGAGGAGTAACAAACACCCTAAATCTAGGTTGGACAGATGGTGATCCTGATGGTGTTCTGGTTCCTGTCAAAGGAAGTATTAAGCCAGTCCCGTGGGATGAACGCTTCTTACAGGTATTAATCACAATGAGAAAAGAGCAAGAAAATTGGGGAGTGATACAAGACCCATCTGAGGTTGACCCCAGAAATATTCTAAAAAAAGTTATGAGGAATTTTAAGAACACCGGATTGAAGCCTGTGGTTGCTTTTGAATTAGAATTTTATCTTTTAGACAAAAATAGGGATGAGTCTGGAAAACCAATACCTGCTGAAGGTGCTAATAAAACACATGTTTATGGCATACCAGACCTTGATCTCTTCGGTAAGTTATTTGATGATATTAACAAGAATTGCGAAATGCAAAATATACCAGCGACTACTGCCTCAAGTGAATTTGCTGCGGGACAGTATGAAATTAATCTAAAGCACACAGGAGATCTTCTAAAAGCCGCAGATGATGCTGCTTTATTAAGACGAATTATTAAAGAGACAAGTGAACGACATGGCTATGAAGCAACATTTATGGCAAAACCCTTTTTAGATCAAACTGGTAATGGAATGCATCTTCATCTCTCCGTTTATGATGAAAATGAAAAAAATATATTTGCTACTTCCAATCGTTACGGAAATAAAAAATTAAAAAGTGCTATAGCTGGTTTTCAATCAATGTTTTATGATAGTTTTCCAATCTTTATTCCAAATCGAAATGGTTACAGAAGAATAGAAACAAGAAATTTCGTTCCTGTTAATACAAGTTGGTCCTGGAATCGAAGAGATGTTTCATTAAGAATACCAGCTGGATCAGATGACGCAAAAAGAATTGAACATCGCGTAGCTTCATCAGATGCTAATCCTTATCTAGTCCTAGCATGCTTATTAGCAGGGTTGCATAATGGCCTTACTAATGAATTGACCCCATCAAACCAAGTTGATTTTGATAATAACGAAGGAGCGGATAAAGAAGCTGATATTGATATGCCAAAAAATATGGACCAAGCGTTAGCGCGTTTCCAATCTTCCAAACTATTAAAAAAATATCTTGGGAAAGAATATCTTGATCTTTACACTGCTGCAAAACAAGGTGAAATTGATCATGTCGAGTCAAGTTTTGTTCCTCGAGAGGAATATGATCTCTATTTATAATCATGACTGAATTACTTTTTAACAATGACGCTTACCTCACTCAGTCTGAAGCAGTTGTTACAAACGTCGATCAAAACTCTATTCAATTAAATCGAACAATTTTTTACGCTGAGTCAGGCGGACAGCCGGGTGATCAAGGAGAGATCATCCTAGGAGATCAAATTTATAAAGTTACTGACACCCAGAAAGGTAATTCTCCAAATGAAATTATTCATTTAGTCGACGGTGATATTGATCAGAGCATTGTTGGTAAAGAATGTGAGATCAAAATTGATTGGGAATTGAGACAAAGTCATATGAGAATGCATACCTCATGTCATATTCTGTGTAGTTTGATTGATGCTTTAATTACAGGTGCTTCAGTTGGAGCGCAAAAAAGTAGAGTTGATTTTGATGTTGACCCGAGTTTGCTTGATAAAGAGGCAATGAATCAACAGATTGATGAAATTATTAAAAATAATTTTCCTGTATTCACAAAACAAATTTCTGGAGATGAATTTAGAGATAACCCTCATTTAGCAAAAGGCGCTGCTGTTAGCCCTCCCATAATTGATAACAAAGTACAAATTGTTCAAATCGGTGATGATAAAATTTTAGATATACAGGCGTGTGGAGGCACTCATGTGAAATCAACGGGTGAGATTGAAGGATTAGAGATTGGAAAAATTGAAAATAAAGGTAAAAGAAACCGAAGAGTAAACATAAGATTTAAATAATGACGAATATTCTCATCAGAAGTGATAAAAATTCAGTTGCTATACTAAGTTTGAATGACCTTCCAGCAAATAGTCTAAGTATGCCTATGATGGAAGAAATTCAAAATCAACTAACAACTATTGATCATGATGACTCAATTCGAGTTATAATCATAAAATCTGAAAGTGATAAAATATTTTCCTCAGGTCATAATTTAAAAGAGGTAAAAGGCTTTCTTGATAATAATGATACTAAATCTCAAGTTGAGTTATTTTCAACGTGTTCCTCAATGATGAAACAAATTCAGGCTTTAAGTAAACCAGTCATTGCGCAGGTCAGAGGCATAGCAACTGCAGCTGGTGCCCAACTCGTTGCCTCATGTGATTTAGCTTATGGATCATTAGATTCAAAATACGCAACTCCAGGAGTAAACATTGGATTATTTTGTCATACACCTCAAGTTGCTGTATCAAGGACAATTGGCAGAAAACCAATGATGGAAATGCTGTTAAGTGGAGAACCTATTTCGTCTGAAAGGGCTGTACAAATTGGATTGATCAATGCTGCGGTTGATAGTGCAGATTTAGAAAAAACAGTTCAGAAGTCATGCAATGATATTTGTAATAAATCAGCAGCTGTTATTGCCATGGGGAAAAAAAGTTTCTACCGTCAAAGTGAAATGCCTTTAACTGACGCATATGACTTTACGAGTGCAGAGATGGTAAGGAATTTAACACTTAATGACGGTAATGAGGGAATATCTTCTTTCCTTGAAAAAAGAGACCCAAATTGGTCTAACGATTAACGTCTAATTACATATTTATCAGGCACAATTTCTTTTTTTAGTATTTTTTCTCGTCTTAGGATGGTTAGTGACGAAACAATTATAAAAAATGCACCTATATATGTATTCCAAGCAGGAATTTCATTCCAAATAAAATAGCCAAAGATTATTCCATAAATCAAACTTAAATATTTTAAAGGTGTTACAATTGATACTTCAGCATTTTTATACGCTTGAGTTAAAGCGAGGTTTCCAATACCGCCACTGATCCCAACTAACGCCAGCATGCTAAAATCAAATAAAGATACTGGCCACCAATACCAGCCACCAAAAGGGATTGTAAACAGAGAAGCAATTATTCCGAAAATTGTAAAGTATAAGGCTATTAAGTATGTAGGCTCTGTTTCACTTAATTTGCGAATCGAAATAGCTACTATAGAAAAAAATATACAAAACAATATTGGCAAGATCATATAAAAATTGAATCCAGATGATGTTGGATTAACTATTACTAAAACTCCAACGAATCCAATTGCTATCGCAGTCCATCTTCTGCTACCAACTATTTCTCCAAGAATAAAAATTGATAATAATGTACTAAAAATAGGAGACGCGAACGTAAGCGACACTGTTGTTGCTAGAGGTAAGAAATGTAAGCTTGCGTAAACACAAAATAAGGCAATTGTACCAGCTAAACTTCTAATAAAATGAAGTCCAGGCTTTGATGTTGTTAAAAGGTGGGCCCACCGATCACGAGGTATTGTAAATACAAGTGGTATCAAGCCTCCTATCATTCGCCAAAATACAACATAGCCAATACTGTAATCCTCAGTGGTCCATTTTACCGCTAAATCCATTAATGCAAATCCAGTCACACTGATAAGCATAAAAAAAGCACCAACTTTTATATTATTTTCCATATATAAAATGATCTAAGATTGCGATTACAAATATTAAGAATTAGACTAGCATAAAAAGTATGAACGTTTGGAAATATTTACTCGCAGCTTCTCTTGGCAATATGATTGCAGGTCCTTTAGGTGCATTAGCTTTTACAGCTGGCGCCTTTTTTCTTGGGAAGAAAAGTAATTTTAGAAATCCTGGTGCAAATTTTAATACGCAGCAAGGTGTTTACGCTCTCGGTTTAGTTGTACTGTGTGCAAAGTTAGCTAAAGCGGATGGTAGAGTCACAGATGACGAAATAAGAAAATTTAAAAAGATTTTTAAAATTCCTCAAGAAAATATGAAACAAGTTGGCGCTATCTGGAAAGAAGCTTCACAAACAAGTGCTGGATTTGAACCGTATGCTCAGCAATTAAGGGATACTTTTAGCCGATCACCTCAAATGTTAGAGCAAGTAATCATAGGTCTCTTTGAAATTGGTTATGCAGACCATGATTTATCTAATCCCGAACTAAAATATATAAAAAAAGTGAGTCAAATATTTGGAATTGATCAGGCAACGTTTAACAGACTGAGAAATTCAAGACCTGAGTTTGTAAAGGAAGACCCCTACAAAGTATTGGGAGTTAATAAATCACAATCAACATCAGAGATTAAGAAGATCTATCGAAACTTGGCTAGAAAAAATCACCCTGATATTGTTAGGGCTAAGGGTATTACTGATAAGAGTTTAATAACTAAAGCTAAAGAAAATTTTCAACGCATTAATGATGCTTATGAACAAGTTCTAAAAATAAGAGGTGAAAAATAGGCATAATTTAAATTTTTTTATCAGTTTAAATTAAATGACCACGGGATATACTTAGTTATGGAATTTTTGACATTTATTGCGGTTTGTATCTTAATCTATCTTGTATATTTAATCCGTCAGGATTTTAAGGACCATTCAGTGCGTATTGAAAGTCAAATGCAGAGAGTTACTGAAGTGGTCATCAAAAGCCAAGACAAAGACGAATAATATTTATTTTTTCTTACCCCAACTATTTCTTTTTCTATTCCTTATCAATGGCGGATAAGTACCAGTTGATAAGAAGATCTTGATAAATCTCCACTGTAAGAACCATATTTTTTTTAAAACCTGAAACATTTTAGGACTCTTGTTTTAATTAATTATTTTAATTCAATATTTTGGCAAATTCATTATAAATAATCTTTATGAATACCGACATATCATCTTTTAATCAATGGATAGAGGCTTGGAATCATTTTTATGACAAAGAGAAAGAGCTGGTTGACTTAGACCCCAACGCTGCACTGGTGTCATCCGTGAGTAGTGATGGTAAGCCTAATGCTAGAGTTATACTTATTAAAGATGTCAGCCAAGAAGGTTTCACTTTTTATACAAATTATGAATCACAAAAAGGAAAAGAACTTTTTCATAATTCAGAGGGACATTTAACATGGTACAGCCGTGCTCAAGGAGCTTCAATTAGGGTTCAAGGAAAAGTCGAAAAAATAAACTCAAACTTGTCTGATGAGTATTTTTCTTCACGTGATCGTAATGCACAAATATCAGCAAGTATTTCAAAACAATCTTATGATGTTGATAGTCGTGAAGTACTGGATAAAGAATTTCAAGAGTTCGCAGACGCACATGAAGGAAAAGAAATAAAAAGACCCGATCATTGGGGAGGAATAATCATTATGCCTTCAAGAGTAGAAGTATGGAAAAGCAGAGATGATTATAAAACTCGACTGCATGACAGAATTGTTTTCACACAATCAAATGATGCATGGATAAAGACCAGACTTTACCCATAGAGACTTTGTGAAATGATAAAAATATTTTTAATATTTTCTCTCTCTATTCTGTGGTTACCCAATGTTTCAGCAAATGATTTGCCAACACCTCGATGGGTAACTTCAAAAAATACAATTAATTGTCGGGCATCATATATTACAGATGAAGAAGGAAAAGCTATGGGTTCTATAAAATATCAATATGTAAAAAAATATTTTCCATGGGAAGTCGTCAGGAATATTGATGATCTCTGGGTTCAGGCTAGAGATCCTCTAACTGATGACTTATGTTTTCTTTTCAGGCCGATTCTATCACCTAAGAGAGCAGCAATTACAAAAGAAGCTGTATTGGGTTACAATAATCCCATAGAAAAGAAGGTCGTGGCTAAAGTTGAAAAAAATGTACATGGCATGATACTCAAAGCTGATTCAGCTTTTATCTTGTTTGAGGTTTATTTAGAGGAAGAGGGTAAAAAAAGTAAATTCTATATTCCAAAAAATAAAGTTTTTGGCATTTATCCTAATGAAATCATCAATTGAGTGGTTTGAAAAAACGCTTATTTTCTGATATAATCCTAACCTGAAGCGATACATAACTCACCATTAAAGGAAGCGGGATCGGTCGACTTTTTATTGTTAATTTAATAAAAGGGGAAGCTAATGATTTTTTCTAAATTCCTAAACGCTACAAACTGGCATAAGCGTCCATATACTGAAATTCTTGATGAAGTCAGGGAGATTACAGATTATTTAGATCAAAATAGTAATTTTAGACAAGTATGGTTGAGTGAACATCACCTACAAACTACAAATAATTGGACAATGGAGTGCATACCCAATCCAATTTTACTGGGCTCAGATCTTGCAGCCCGCACAAAAAATATTCGCATCGGATTAGCCGCAGCTATCGCAACCTTTTGGAATCCTCTTAGATTAGCCGAAGATGTCGCGCTTTTAGATAACTTGTCATCAGGCAGGTTAGATGTTGGTCTCGGTCGAGGTGTATTTGGAAAAGAAGCTATCCACATGAACATTGAGGCCGATTTAAAAGATCAGCCAAAAAACTTTCGATTGTTTGTTGAAACGCTAGACATATTAAAGAAGGCTTGGACGCAAGAATACTTTTCACATAAAGGTGAATTCTATGAGTACCCAGCTCCAGAATTTAAATATTCCAATCCACTGTTGAATGAAACATCAGATGTTGTTGACCCGGAAACAAATGTCTTAAAGAAAATTAGTATAGTTCCAAAACCGTTTCAAAAAAATCTTCCTTTATGGCAAGTAGTTGATAGTCCTAGTTCAATTGAATTTGCTGCAAAGAATGGTCTTAATTGTTTGATGTGGCTGCCAACAATTGCTTCCTTGAAGTCACGCTTTGAGATTTATGCAAATGCTAAATCTGAGGTCGAAAAGAGAGATGTTCCTATGGGTGAGGGAATTGCATTGGTTCGTGATTGCTTTATTGCTGATACAATGGAAGAAGCTAAAGAATTAGCAGGTGAGCATTTTTTAAGATATTTAGTTTCTGTTTGTGGTGGAGGCAGAGGAGTAGGTATCTTTGCGAACCCTGGTGAGGAATTGCCAAAAACAGATAATCCAATTGATCTTTTAACATATGATTGGATCCATCCAAGAAACCAATTAGTAGGTACAGCTGAATTTGTAATCGATAAAATTCACGAGCTAAAGTCAGAATTAAATCTTCAGCAGTTGGCAATATGGTCAAATCCTCCTGGAATGCCTCACAATGCAGCGATGAAATCATTAAAATTATTTAATGAAAAAGTGGCTCCTCAATTTAGTGATGATAATTTAATTAAGAAAGTTTCTTAGTGTCTTCAAAAAAAATGACTGGCGGCGAAGCCGTTGTTGAAACTTTATTGGTAAATGAAGTTGAAGTGGTTACAGGGCTGATTGGCTCATCGACACTTGAGATCTTGGATGGCCTTTATAATAACGCTGAAAAAATCAGATATATAGGATGCAGACATGAGAGCAATGGGATGATCATGATGGATGCCTATGCCAGGTATACTGGGAAAAATGGGGTATTTCTGAGTGGCCAAGCAGGTCCGGGAGTCAGCAACACAGTGACTGCGATGGCTCAGGCAAAGGCTGCTTTTTCGCCAGTTGTTAACCTTGCTGGCGCAATTGCATCAGATCACAAAGGCAAGGATGCTTTTCAGGAAATAGATCAGGTCAGTTTGATGCAAGCGGTATCAAAAAAAGTTTTTGAAGTTAAAGAGGTTGAATCAATACCAGAAGTTTTAAATGAAGCAATGCAAACAGCACTGACACCTCGCTGTGGCCCTGTTCATGTAGATATGCCTAGAGATGTTTTAGGTAAATCAGCTGAATTTAATCAACCCACGAAATTTAAATCTATATCAACTTTAGCTGCTGATGAGGAAAATTTAAAAAAAGCTGTAAAGCTTTTAAGTGAAGCACATAAACCTGTAATTCTAGTTGGGGCAGGAGTTAAGAATTACGGAACAAGTGCAGCAGATAGTGTTTTAAAGTTAGCTGAACTTCTCAATGCCCCATGTACCACTTCTCCAGGACATGGTGATGCAATTCCATATAGTCATCCGTTAAATGCAGGATCAGCTGGCCCTCGTGGATCAGGATTAGGAACAAAACTTTTAAGAGAGGCGGATGTCATTCTAGTTTTAGGGAGTCGATTAGGTTTTAATACAACGTTCTATTCTTATGAGAACCTAAATGAAAAAGCTTCAATTATACAATGTGAAATAGATCTGAATTCGATTGGTCGATATTTTCCTGTTGAAGTAGGCATACATGCTGATGCTAAAACTGTAACCGATGAACTTTGTAAAATGCTTGAAACTCATAAGTCGAAAAAAGAAGTACAGGATTGGTTAGATCAATTCAAAGACAATAGAAAAAATTATTTTGAAAAAAGAGATGCTAATGCTGACACAGAAAGTGTACCAATTTTACCTTCAGGATTATTTAAAGAATTAAGGGGAGCCTTGCCAGAGGATTGTGTCGTAACTTTGGATGCAGGCACAATGTGTCTCCAGTTAACTGACGCACTTCAATATCATCAACCAAAGAGTTTGTTTTCGCCACTTGATTTTGGGTTGGTTGGTTTTTCTTATCCCGCTGGATTAGGAATAAAACTTGCAGCTCCTGAGAGACCAGTAGTTTCATTTCATGGAGATGGTGGCATGTCCATGGTTATTCCAGAGCTTTCAACTGCAATCGAAAATAATATTAATACTGTTGTATGCGTCATGAATAATGGTACGTGGGGTGCTGAAGCGGCTTACCAAAAAGATTTTTTTGAGGGACGTTTTATTGGCGCTCATATTACTACTCCTGAGTTTGATAAAGTTGCTGAATTGTATGGATGTAAGGGTATAAAGGTTGAAAAAGCTGGAGAAATTGGAGATGCTATTAAAGCTGGAATTGAGGCTGACTGCCCAACAGTAATCGATGTTCAATGTTCCCCTGATGCACTATATTCATTCAGGCAGGACTCATTTAAACATAAAGTAAAACAGTAGGATCATATTATGACACTTGAAATCAGGAAGATGTGTAAGTTTGTTGATACAACATATGTTGAAGATTTTAAAAAATGTGATGAACCTGTAGTTTTAGTATCTGTCGCAGCAGTAATTACAAACCCATGGGTTGACCAAGGGTATGTAGAAGACTTAAAGCCTACAATTTTAGAGATAGCCCCAAAGCTTGGTGATTTTTTAGTTGGTGAGTTATTAGATGAAATCGGATCTCCAGAAAAAGTCTTAGCCTACGGTAAGGCGAGTATGACTGGGATGCGTGGAAGCATACAACATGCAAGCGCACTGATTCATACATTACATTTTGGCAATAAATTTCGAGATGCTGTTGGAGGAACATCCTATCTTTCATTTACCAATGTACGTGGACTTGCAGCTTCAAAAATATCAATTCCTATGATGCACAAAACAGATCCCGGTTTGAGACAATTTTATTTAACTCATGAGTTTACAATTCATGATGCTCCTGGTCCTGCTGAACTAGTTATAGCAATTGGCGCAAGTACTACTCCTCAAGCTCATCATCGTATCGGAAACCGTTATGAAGATGAAAAGGAAATGGGACTGAAATAATATTCATGTCATTTCGTGAAGGACTTGACGATCAAGGTACATATTATCAATTTAATGAAGTTGCTGGCACTACTCCCATAGTATTTATTCATGGGGTTGGTTTAAGTTTAGAAATATGGAAACCCCAAAGAGATTTTTTTAAAAATCATTCAACAATTGTATACGACTTATATGGTCATGGAAGAACCACGAGCGCTGATGACATTACCTTCGATAAATTTTCCAATCAAATTGATGGCCTCATGCAATACTTAAAATATCCTTCATGCCATTTAATAGGTTTCTCCTTAGGCGGTTTAATAGCTGCTCACTATGCTTCAACGAGATCAAAGAAGATCAATAAATTAATTTTATTTGGGACCATCTATGGTCGAAGTGCCGAACAACAGCAAGAAGCTATCAAAAGGTATGAAAATGTTTCTAAAGAATATTTTGATATTCCTAAACAATTGAGCAGATGGTTTAATGAGGATTATTTAACAAAAAATCCTAATGAGAGCCAATTGGTATCAACAATCTTAGAAAACAATGATCATCAAGAGTTCTTAAAATCTTATAAACTGTTCTCTCATTTTGAAGACAATATGATTTTGTTTAATCAAATTTTAGCTCCTACATTAATTGTAACCGGAGAGAATGAGGTGGGGTCAACTCCTGAAATGTCGAAAAAGATTGGGGAAATAGTTAAAAATAGTAAAGTAGAGATCATTCCTGATGGCAAACATATGTGTGGCATGGAGTGCGCAGACAAGGTTAATCAAGTATTTGGAAACTTTTTAAATGACAGCTAACAATATCCAAAATTATCAAATGTTCATAGATGGTCAATGGACTGAAGCAGAAAACAATCAAAGATTCGAAAGTACTAATCCTGAGAATAATAAACCTTGGTCTTCATTTCCAGATGCAACAGTCAATGATGTCAATAATGCAGTTGCAGCCGCTAAAAATGCATTTAAGTCGTGGTCAGCAAGTGATGTAAAAATAAGAGCTCAATATCTTAGGGCAATAGGGGATCAGCTTAAGAAGAACGCTGAGCATATTGGAAAAATAGAAACCATTGATAGCGGCAAACTATTGAAAGAAACAAAATTTCAAGCTGAATATATGAAAGATTATTTTTACTACTATGCAGAGATCGCTGAGAAAATGGAAAATACAAAAATTATTTCTGACATAGATAAGCCTGATATGGAAGTTACTGAAGTAACTGAACCAATAGGTGTTATTGCATGTATCATTCCATGGAATTCACAAATGTTTTTAACAGCGACTAAAGTTGCACCTGCACTGGCTGCAGGGAATACAGTGGTGATAAAATCATCAGAACTTGCTCCAGCACCGTTAGCTGAATTTGCAAAATTAACAGAACAAGTAGGATTGCCAAAAGGCGTTATAAATCTAGTGAGTGGAGGAGCAGAAGTTGGAAAAAATTTAACATCCCATAAAGATATAGGCAAAGTGCTCTTCACAGGTGGGACCGAAACAGGATCTCATGTAATAAGAAATACAGCTGAAAATTTTGCACAGTTAACCCTTGAACTTGGAGGGAAATCGCCAGTTATTGTATTTGCAGACGCTGATGTAGAGAATGCATTAAATAATATTACGACCGCTATCTTTTCTGGAAATGGTTGCAGTTGCATAGCAGGATCAGTATTGATTCTGCATGATAAAATTTATGATGAATTTCTTCATCAATTAAAAAATAGAGCTGAGAGTATTAAATTGGGTTCACCGCTTGAGGCGGAAACTCAAATGGGACCGTTAAATAATCTCAAACAAGTAGAGTTCATAGAAAAAAACATTGAGTTATCGATTAAACAAGGAGCTAAAATATTATGTGGTGGGAAGCGGCAAAATAATTGTTATTTCCCACCGACAATTATTGAATGTCCGGATAAATCAATCAATACAGCCAACACAGAACTTTTTGGACCAGTTCTATCTGTGATCAGATTTAGTTCTGAAGAAGAAGCCGTAAATATAGCAAACGACAATCGCTATGGCCTTTCATCAGGCGTATTCAGTGAAAATAAAGAAATATGTGAGAGAGTGAGCAAAAAGATTGAAGCTGGTATTTGTTTTACAAATTGTTATAGGTTTATTTCATACGCTGCAAGTTTTGGTGGTAGAAAAAATAGTGGCTATGGACGAGAGAGCGGAGCTGAAGCAATAAGAGATATGCAATTAAGAAAAACTATCTGGACCTCAACTGCAAGAGTAACAGAAGACCCATTTAAGATCAGATAAGTACTTTTATTATGTCTAGTAAACTTGAACAAGATATCTCAAAACTTGATTATTTATTCAATCAAATAAAAGAACCAATAGTTTGTGTTAAATGCTCAGATGAATTAACTCAAGGCTTAACAGATGCAAAATCTATTCAAGATTATTCAAGAATCGATGTAGGTTTTACTGATCGAGGGCTTCAAATTTGGTGTCAAAGGCATCAATTAAATATTTGTCACATTAATTTTGAAGGAAAAATGCCTGAAGCAGATTTCAGGTGCTTAGAAAAAAAGAATAAATAAATGAAATATATTTTTTGGGATTTAGAGACATCAACATTGAACGCAGCTTATGGATCCATTGTTCAGGCAGCTGCTATATGCACGGATGAAGACTTTAATATCATTGACCAATTTGATTTGAGAGGTCGAATGAAGAGGGAATATCCTGTTCCTTCAGCAAAGGCTTTGTTAGTTAATGGTGTTTCCATTGATCAATTAAAGAATCATGAAAATTCAAACTTTAGTTTAATTGCTCAAATACAAAGTAAATTATTATCTTGGGGTGAGTGCCTTTTCATAGGATATAATTCAATTTCATTTGATGACATGCACCTAAGGCAATCTCTTTACCAATCAGCTCTACCACCTTACATCACAAATACGAATGGCAATAAAAGAGGAGATGCAATGAAACTTCTTCATTCTGCAGCAGCAGTTTATCCAAACGCTTTTGTGAGACCGCTTGATGATAATACTGGTAAAATTACTTTTAGATTAGAAAAATTTGCTGCAGCTAATGGCATAGAGCATTCAAAGGCTCATGACGCTCTATCAGATGTTGAAGCAACATTGGGTGTTTGTAAGCTTATAAAAGACCGATGCAACGATGTATGGGAAAGTTCATTAAAAACTGCATCAAAACAAGACCTCTATAAATATGTTGATCAAGAAAAAGTATTTTGTGCGAGTAGGTTCTTTAGAGGAAAAGAATATACGCACGGCCTTGCCTACATTACCAAGGATCCTTCATATGAAAATCATGTTTACTGTTTTGATTTGTCAATCGACCCAGATTATGTTTTTGATTTAGATAGGGCAGAGCTTAAGAAGATGTTTAAGGGTAAAAATAAGTGTTTTCATATGATCAAAGCAAATGAACAGCCGATTTTATTAGATGAAGATTACCTCTTTAGGTCAGAAGATTATAAAGATCTTTCACCCGAAATCGTAAATGAGCGTATGAAAAAAATAAGAGGTAACAAAAATTTTATAGAAAAATTTACTAACCTTCTTTTAGACAAAGGTGAAGATAGAGAACTTACCCAGGACCAAACTGAAAAACCTGTTGAAGAGCAAATTTATAATGGTTTTCCTAGTTCAAAAGACAATTATTTGATGTCTGATTTTCATGCCGCTGAGTGGGATAAGAAGTATGAAATTGCCCAAAAAATAACTGACAATCGCTCAAAGGAATTTGCAAAAAGAGTAATTTACAATGAAAAACCTGAGTTTTTACCAGAACAAGAAGTTAAGAATCGCGATAAAATAATAGCTGAGAAAGTACTCTCAATGGACAAATGTTCATGGAATACAATTCCAGGAGCGATGAGTGAAATTGATGATCTAAGAGAAAGTGAAGATGAAATTGATATGGATCGTTTGGAAGAAATTGATACTTATATTCAAGAACTGGATACATATCATAGGGAAAAGTTAGATGGATAATTTAATAGGTCTTATTTTATTTATTTGCGGTCTAATCATTGGTGCAGCAATTACTTATTTTTTATTACAACGGAAAAAATCAGATGATGACAATGATAAAAGTCTATCTGATGTAAAAGAAATGGTTAAAGATCTCAGCAATCAAATTTCTCTTAAAGAAGGAAAAGATGAAGAGCGCTATGATTTGATTAACAAGCTTACAGCAGCATTTACGGGAGGTTCAAAGAAGCAAGGAATTGCAGGAGAGATTTTATTATTGAATATTTTACAGCAGTCAGGTTTTAGAGAAGGCAAAGATTTTGAAGTACAGAAGAAATATGATGATGAAATTGATGGAGAATTCAAAAAAAAATATCCAGATATTATTTT
>ERZ802822.174-NODE-174-length-48884-cov-7.779478_pt1 | contig 48884 bp, 45 predicted proteins | sample MGYA00345649_ERZ802822 | MGnify/ENA primary metagenome ERZ802822 (study PRJEB30503, sample SAMEA104212359) | marine metagenome | biome: Westerlies Biome; feature: [SRF] surface water layer (ENVO:00010504) within the epipelagic zone...; material: water...
CCGGATGGCTGACAGGGTTCGCATCCGGTGGCGCACCACATAATTAAAGCTATAAATAGGAAGAACACGCAAAAGATGCCTAGGACATTATTACAAGCTTCATTGCTTTGACAAGTGCCGACAAGTGCTCCAACCAAGAGATCGGTTACAATTTCGCCAATGATATTGTCATCATCATCGTCCTCGGCTCTAGCAACCTTGATACCAAATGCAAGGATTGCGAAAAGAACTGGAAGTATAAATTTAAGATTTCTGTTTTTGAACATGTTGAATTTTTTTGGTTAGCATATTTGGAAATTCTGAAACTTCTTAAGCCAAAAGGTATTTTTTATTTAAAGGAAAGATATTTCAATGAAACTTTAAGAACATCTCTTCAATTTAAAAATAAAAAACCTTCTAACAACTTAATATTAGAAATAACAAGAGATAAAAAACATTATTATCAAACCTACTCTCAGGGAGCACCTAAATCAAAACTTAAAATTGTTAAAAAAAATACGATAGCTAAAGGTACCAAAATAACTTTCACTCCAGATCCGGAGATTTTCATAGATAATACTGACTTTGACTCTTCCATAATATACAATATGGCAAAATCAAAAGCTTACCTTATTCCTAATGTAGAAATTAACTGGATATGTCCAAAAGCTTTGGCTAAGAAAAATATTCCAACAAAAGATAAGCTTCACTATTTAGACGGAATTCGTGACTATCTAAATAGTATAACTAGTACTAATGATTCAGTTATAGATGACGCATTTTATATCAATGAGAAAATTAATGATACTGGAAGTATGGAAGGAATAATTAATTGGTATGATTTTTTTGAACCGATTGCTAACTCCTATTGCAATACAATAATTACACCTCAAGGAGGAACGCATGAAAATGGTTTTAAGCAAGGCATATTTAAAGCATTTAAAGATTACACAAAGTTAAAATATGAAAAAAAATCAAATCAGATCAATCAAGAGGATTTATTTGGATCTTCTGCGTCAATATTATCTATATTTATTGAAAATCCAGAATTTCAGGGGCAAACAAAAGAAAAGCTATCGAGTGTTGAGCCGGGGAAAAATATAGAAGCAAAAACAAAACAGATATTTGAAAGTTGGCTTGCAAAAAAACGTCAAACCGCTGAAGTATTATTCAATTATGCATATAATAGATCACAATTACGTCTGCAAAATAGGTCAGATCAAAATATAGAAAAACAAATAAAAAGGAAAAGGACTACTCTTCCAGGCAAGCTTGCTGATTGCTCAAAAGATGGAAATAAAGGAACTGAGCTCTTTTTAGTTGAAGGAGATTCTGCCGGAGGCTCTGCTAAACAAGCTCGAGATAGAGTGTCTCAAGCGATATTGCCTTTACGAGGAAAAATATTAAATGTGATAAGTGCCACTAAAGACAAAATCAATGCAAATCAAGAAATCATAGATTTAATTCAAGCACTGGGTTGTAAGCGAGGTGATAAGTATAACTCAAAAGATTTAAGGTATGAAAAAGTAATTGTTATGACTGATGCAGATGTTGATGGTGCACATATATCTACACTGATAATGTCTTTTTTCTATAATGAATATCCAAAGTTAATCGAAGATGGACATTTATACCTTGCTGTTCCTCCATTATATAAACTTTCAAAAGGGCCAAAAGTTTTTTACGCTACCGACGATAGTCATAAAGATAAGTTAATTAAGACTGAATTTAATAATTCACAAAATGTTGATATTAGTAGATTTAAAGGTCTGGGTGAAATGATGCCGGCTCAATTAAAAGAAACAACAATGTCACCTGAAAATAGAATATTACTAAAAGTTGAGATAAATAAGTTAGATAAAAAGAAAACTGCAAAAAGTGTAGACGCACTTATGGGCAAAAAGCCGGAATTAAGATTTAAGTTTATCCAAGATAATTCGCAAAAAATAACAGCTTCAGAAATTATTTAGTTAGTCTATCAATCATTTTTAACGTTTTGTCGGTGTATGGTGCGAATATCATTTTTGTAACATCTAGTAGCTTTGAGCCGCGATAAATTGACCGTTTATGACTAAAGTTAAGAAAGCCTGGATGACCTCTATATGACCCTGATCCACTTGTTCCCACTCCACCAAATGGAATATTATATTGCGCTGTTTGAAATATAGTATCATTAACAACAAATGAACCGGATGATGTACTGTTCTTCAAATTTTCTATTTCATTTTTATCGTCCCCAAAATAATAGAGAGCAAGGGGCTTTGATTTATTGTTAATGTAGCTAATGCTATCTGCAAATGAAGAATAAGTTTTGATTGGTAAAACAGGACCAAATATTTCATTTTTCATTATTTCCATGTCTTCAGTTGGATTTAGAATAATTGTTGGTGGGATTTTGTTGTGTTCCTGCTGACTCAGATCCTCGTTTGCAGGATTGACTTCAATTATCTTTGCGCCTTTTTGCCTTGCATCATCAATGTAAGATTGAACTCTCTCAAAGTGAGATCTGTGTATAAGAGAGGTGTAGTCAGGATTATTTTTAATTGTTGGAAATTTTTCTTGAATAAAGTTTTTCGCACCTTCGACAAAACTATCTACTTTTTTATCTGGCATTAATAAATAGTCTGGTGAAACACAAATTTGACCACTATTAAAAAGTTTTCCAAACATAACTCTGCTAACAATTTTATCAATATTAGTATTTTCACCAACAACTACGGGAGATTTACCCCCAAGCTCTAGAGTTAAAGGAACAAGATTAGTGGCTGCAGCTGCAGAAACTTTTTTAGCTATATCAGAAGAGCCTGTATATATTAAGTGATCAAATTCTAATTTAGTAAAATCAACAGAAGTTTGCATATTTCCATTCACAACAATTACCTCATCTACAGAAAATTTATTTGATATTAGTTCAGCAAGTAGTTCGCTTGTGTTAGGAACAAATTCAGATAGTTTTATCATTGCCCCATTTCCTGCTGCAAAAATATCTACTAATGGTCCAATGCTTAGGTTTACAGGAAAATTCCATGGTGAAATAATTCCAACAACTCCAAACGGCTGGTATTCAACACTTGCTTTAGCACCAATAAGATTTAAAGGAAAATTTGGTGACTTTTTTGATGGCTTTATCCATTTTGATAAATTTTTAATTGCATGATTTGCAAATTGCATTGTGCTATTTATATCTGCTATCAAGCTTATTTGTTTATGCCTTGTTCCAAAGTCCTTTTCTATGGCAGTAGTAAGAAGCTCTGAATTATCTTTAACCAATTCAACTAATTTTTTTAACCTACTTATTCTTTCGTCATAATTTGGATAATTTCCCTTCAAATATCTCATTTTTAGCTTCTGAAGACTTTCATTCATAGCTTCATATGAAACATCACCAAATTTATTACTTATTGTAATACCGCCCAAACCCATATTGAAAAACTTCCTTAAAGTTTAAAATTTAATTATAACTTAATAATAAATTTTAGGTAAAATATTATTACTATTTATCAAGTTTATATTGTGTAAATAGATATAAAACTATAAATTTTTTAAATTAAATAATAAAATTAGACCAATGTTAGCCAATTTAACTAAAGAAGGTGATATATCGATAATTACTCTCGATGATGGAAAGGCAAATGTGTTCTCTCCCACCATGATCTCAGAATTTAATTCTTTGCTTGATCAAATTCCAACAAATAAAGGTTCGCTTTTAATTCATGGAAGACAGGGTATTTTTTCCGCAGGATTTGATTTAAAAGTTATGATGTCTGGACCGGAGCAGGCCGTAGAAATGGTTAAATCTGGTTTTACAATGTTACAAAGAGTCTTTTCTTTTCCGAGACCAGTCGTTGCTTCATGTACGGGTCATGCAATTGCATTGGGTGCATTCTTGTTGTGCAGTAGTGATTATCGAATTGGTGTTAGAGGAGATTATAGGATTGGGGCAAACGAATTGAGAAATAATATGATTGTTCCTACCCCAATATTAGAGATAGCAAAATTTAAACTTACCAAATCACATAAACAGAGAGCTTTATTGAATGCAGAAATGTATGCGATCGAAGATGCCATAGAACCTGGGTACCTAGATGAAATAGTTGATGCAGATAAGGTTTATGATATTGCATTAGCGAAGGCTAAGGATTTGGCAACACTAGCGCACCCTCAGTATAATGAAACTAAGATGCTTGACCAGGAAGATGTAATTAAAAAAATAAGTAGTGGTATTGAGCAAATAAAAGATGTTGTTGCTAGATAAGTATTTTTTTAATGAATAATTTAATAAAATTTAAGGTTAATGAAAATAAAGTCGCCGTACTGTCATTAAATGATCCAAAGAGACTTAATGCATTTTCACTTGAAATGATTTCCCAACTTCATCAAAAAATAAAAGATATTAATAATGGAAAAATTGAAGCGAGATGTTTAGTTATAACAGGTGAAGGCAAGGGTTTTTGTTCTGGAGCAAATTTAGTTGACAATTCTGGGATTGAGGATTTTTCAAAATTAGACATGGGGGCGGCTCTGAATAGCCATTATCATCCAATGCTTATTGATTTAAAGAATTTAAAGATACCTTTTATTACTGCTGTAAATGGGCCTGCTGCTGGGGCTGGTTGTTCATTAGCAGTTTTTGGAGATTTAATATATGCCTCTCAATCCTCTTATTTTTATCAAGCTTTTAAATTTATTGGACTTGTTCCTGACGCAAGCTCAACCTACGTATTACCTAGGAAAATTGGTATGGCTAAAGCTATGGAACTATCAATGCTAGGTGATAAAATTTCTTCCTCAAAAGCTCTTTCTTGGGGCCTTATTAATAATGTCTTTGAGGACGATGTTCTAATTTCAGAAGTAATGAAAATAGCTAATGAAATTGCAAAAGGCCCAACCGTTGCCTATAGCTTAATGCGAAAACTTTATTGGGATAGTTTATCAAATGATTTTGAAACTCAACTTTCAGCAGAAAGTGCTGCACAGTCGGTAGCTGGTAAAACTGAAGATTGTCGTAACGGCATAATGGCTTTTTTACAAAAAAAGAAACCGATATTTGAGGGAAAGTAAGTTATTCTAATCAGCATTGTACCTTTCTCTAAAATTTTTTATGAAACCTTTTAGTTCTTGTGCCTCGATTGCATTTCTAATATTTTGCATCATCTCCTGATAGAAATAAATATTGTGTAACGAAAGTAGCATTCCACCTAACATTTCTTTTGCATTAAAGAGATGATGAATATAACCAAGAGAATAATTCTTGCAGATTGGGTTTTGACTAATAGGGTCTATTGGATGATCTGAAAGTTTATGTTTTGCATTGCGAACATTTATGGGCCCTAACGATGTAAACCCTTGACCTGTTCTTCCTGATCTTGTTGGTAGAACACAATCAAACATATCAATACCTCGCTCAACTGCTCCAAGAATATCTTCCGGTTTACCCACTCCCATCAAGTAGTGAGGCTTATTTTTTGGCAAAACAGGAGTTGTAAAATCAAGAACTCTGAACATTTCCTCCTGAGTTTCGCCAACAGCTAAGCCACCTACTGCATAACCATCGAAATCTATATCTATTAATCTTTTTGCTGAGTCAGACCTCAAATCTTCATATGTGCTACCTTGAACAATACCAAAAAGACTATTATCATTTTCTCCAAAATATTCTTTACACCTTTTTGCCCACTGCATAGACAACAGCATTGACTTTTTTGCAGTATCGTATGTTGACGGATAAGGTGTACACTCATCAAGCACCATAACGATATCTGAATTTAAGTTCATCTGAATCTGAATTGAGTCCTCGGGTGACATAAATATTTTTTTACCATCTATATGAGATCTAAATTCAACACCATTATCAGTTAGCTTTCTAAGCTCTGATAAAGAAAACACTTGATAACCACCGGAATCAGTTAGGATTGGTTTATTCCAATTCATAAATTTATGTAAACCTCCAAGTTTCTTAACTACCTCTGAAGTAGGTCTAAGCATTAGATGATAGGTGTTGCCTAAAATAATTTCAGAACCTGTTTTTAAAATATCATCTGTAAATACCCCCTTAACTGTAGCCGCTGTGCCTACCGGCATAAATGCTGGTGTATTAATATCTCCATGTAAGGTGCTCACAACACCTCGCCTTGCATTTCCATCTGTAGATAAAATTTCAAATTTACTCATCTTTAAATAATAAACTTACATCTCCATAAGAAAAAAAACGATACCTATTATCAATTGCTTTTTTGTAAGCCAGTTTTATTTTTTTTGTTCCAGAGAAGGCAGAAATCAAAAGCAAAAGCGATGACTTGGGTAAATGAAAATTAGTTAACAATAGGTCAACAATATTAAATTTAAATCCAGGCTTAATAAAAATGTTAGTCTCATCTTCATATTCACTAATTATATTTTTTTTAATTGCAGCACTTTCTAAAAGTCTTAGAGTTGTTGTACCTACCGCAACTATTCTTCCCCCATTAAGCTTACATTCGTTTATTATTTTAGCATTCTCATTTGATATATAACCATACTCACTATGCATTGTATGATTTTCAATATCATCTCTTATAGGTGCAAATGTACCAGCGCCAACATGAAGAGTAATTTCAACAATTTTTGAAACTTTACTTTTTATTTTTTTCATTATTTTGTCGTCAAAATGTAATCCAGCAGTCGGTGCTGCAACGGAACCTTTTTTCTTAGCATATATTGTTTGATAATCACTTATATCTTCATTATCACTTTCTCTTTGCTTAAGGATATATGGAGGCAAAGGCATCTTTCCATAAGTATCAATAAATTCAGAAAATTTTGTATCTTGAAGCTCAAAAGAAATTATTGCTTCACCAAAATTAGTTTTTTGCTCTACCTTGATAAAATTATTATTTGGAAACTTTATAATATCTCCATTATTTACTTTTCTTGCTGGTTTCAAAAAAGCAAGCCACTGACAGTCATTAATTTCTTTATGTGCAGTAACTTTTATTTTATTACCATTAAGCTCACCAATAAGATATGTTGGCAGTACCTTTGTATTGTTAATAACTAAAACATCATTTTTATTCAAGTAGTCAGGTAAATGTTTAAATTCACTGTGCTTAATATCATTGTTTACTACCAGCATCTTAGAAGCTTCTCTAGGATTGCTTGGTCTTGTAGCAATTAATTCTGATGGTAAATCAAAATTAAAATCTTCTAAATTCATTTGAAATTATAAATCGGCAACGACCTTAACTGTGATCATTTTATCTGGATCTTTAACTTCACCACCTTGCCCCGATCCTTTTTTTATACCATCTACTAATTCCATACCCTCAACAACTTGACCAAAAACAGTATACTGGCCATCTAGGTGGGGAGTAGGACCAAAGCATATGAAGAACTGACTATTTGCAGAATCTGGAACGGCAGTTCTTGCCATTGAAACAGTACCTCTCAAATGTGGGGTGCTGTTAAATTCTGCTTTCAAATCAGGCTTGCTAGAACCGCCAGTGCCATTACCAAACTGACCATCACCAGTCTGCGCCATAAAACCATCAATAACTCTGTGAAATGGAACTCCATCATAAAAACCCTCACGCGCTAATTCTTTTATTCGGTCAACATGACCCGGAGCCACATCTGGAAGAAGTTCTATATATACATCTCCACTCTTAAGTTCAATTTTTATACTATTTTCTGGATCTTTTACCATATTATGTTCTTCCTGCCCTAAAGCTGATGTAGTTAAAAAAATAAGAATACAAAAAAAATTTATTATAAGTCTCATTGAAAGCTTTCTTTTAATTTATTTGCAACATTATCACTAGTAAATTTTGAAATATCGCCACCAAGCCTTGCAATATCTTTTACAAAGTTAGAAGATATTGGTTGGTTTTGAGGTTCCGCCATTAAAAATACAGTTTCTATGTTAGGGTCCATAGTTCTATTCATTCCCAACATCTGAAATTCATACTCAAAATCTGAAACAACCCGTAAACCTCTAACAAGAATACGAGCATTTAAAGATTTTGCTAAATCAATTAGTAAATTATTAAAAGAAATAACCTTTATATTGTTATGAGAATTAAACTCAGCATCAATCATCTCTTTTCTTTCATTAAGCGAAAAAAGTGTATTTTTATGTGGGCTATCTGCGACCGCTATATAAAGTTCATCCCATAAATTGGCAGCACGATTAATAATATCGCAATGACCCCTATGTATTGGATCAAATGTGCCTGGGTATATCGCAATTTTTGTCATGATTGGAATATATAACTAATATTTGAATTGCTCTAGTAAATTATTCAGTCTCGATCTCAACTCTAGATACGGACACAACTTTTTCTTGATCTGATGTTTTAAAAATACTAACTCCTTGGGTATTTCTTCCAGCTACCCTTACATCCTTTACAGGACATCTTATCAACTGCCCTGATTTAGTTATTAACATAATGTCATCTGCATTTTCAATTTGAAATGATGCCAAGACTTTTCCATTTCTTTTAGATGTAGTAATACATTTTATTCCTGAACCGCCTCTATTAGTAATTCTAAAATGATATGAAGAAGTTCTTTTGCCATAACCATTTTCAGTAACGGTAAGTATAAACTGTTCTCGAGCCTGCATTTCAGAAAACATATCTTCAGACAGATTGACTGCTTCTACACCATCATCCTCTTGTTCAACATCTTCACTGTCATCTACATCAATTTTTTTATCTCTTTGCATCTTTAAATAAGCTTTTATTTCTCCACTAGAAGCATCGGTGTGTGATAGAATAGAAAGTGAAATGATTTTATCTTGAGAAGAAAGTTTTATGCCTCTTACGCCCTCAGAAGATCTGCTTTTTGTAGTTCTCAATTTCGATACCGCTGTTCTTATGCATTTACCTTCTAAAGTTGTTAATAAATAATCATCGGTGTCAGAGCAAACTTTGACCCCTACTATAGAATTCCCTTGAGATAATTTCATTGCAATCTTGCCACTAGATTGAATTTTTTTAAAATCCTCTAAACTATTTTTTCTAATTGATCCGTCTGATGTAGCAAATATTAAAAATAATTCTTTATCAGAAGCTGCCTTACTCTCAGGTAAAACCAAAATACTTGAAAGATGGTTGTTTTCTTTCATATCTAGTAAATTGACTATAGCCTTTCCCTTAGCTGTTACAGATGACTCAGGAATTTTCCATGTTTTTAACTTATAAACTATTCCTGTTGATGTAAAAAAAAGCATATTATCATGTGTACTGGCGGTAAAAACTTGAGTTACAAAGTCTTCCTCACTTGTTTTCATTCCTGATCTTCCCTTGCCGCCTCTTTTTTGTGCGCGGTACATTTCCAAAGGAACTCGTTTAATGTATCCAGAATTAGAAACACTGATAACCATATCACTCTTCTGAACTAGATCCTCTTGATCAAACTCAGTTAGCTCCATTTCACTAATATTAGTTCTTCTTGGCGTTGCAAATTGATCTTTAACCTCAATTAATTCAGCTTCAATTAATCTAAGCAAAACTTCTTTGTCAGTCAGAATTTCTAAAAAACCATTTATATTTGAAGATAATTCTTTAAGCTCAGACTCTATTTCATTTTTTCCTAACGCAGTTAATCTTTGCAGCCTCAGTTCAAGAATAGCTTTGGCCTGATCTTCGGTTAAATAGATTTCATTCTCATTTATAATTTGTCTTGGATCATCAACTATTGCAAGCAAATCAGCAATATCAGAATTTTTCCATTTGGTTTTCAATAGCTCTCGCTTGGCATCCGCTGGATCTTTTGATTTTTTTATTATTTCAATAACTTTATCAACGTTAGCAATCGCAACACCTAAACCAATTAATAAATGTGCTCTATCTCTAGCTTTATTAAGATCAAATTTTGTTCTGTTAGTAATAATTTCAACTCTAAATTTTACAAAATCAGAGAGAAAGTCTCTTATGCCCATTAATTTTGGTCTTCCTCCAGTTAGAGCAAGGGCATTAACACCATAAGACGATTGTAAAGGAGTATATTTATAGAGCTTATTAAGAATAACATTTGAAATTACACCTTTTTTTAATTCAATCACTATTCGAACACCATCACGATCAGACTCATCTCTGAGATCGCTAATACCTTCTATTTTTTTATCTCTTACAAGCTCAGCAATTCTTTGAATTAAGATAGATTTATTAACCTGGTAAGGTATTTCAGAAAAAATGATAGCGTCTCTATCTGATTTAAATTCTTCTATAGTACTTTTTGCTTGAACAACAATTGAACCTCTTCCAGTTTTTTGAGAAGATTTTATAGTATTGGTTCCAACAATGGTTCCACCCGTAGGAAAATCTGGACCTTTTATAAAATTATTTATTTCACTGTCAGTAATTTTTTCATTCTTAATAAATGCAATTGTTGCATCAATGACTTCTCCCAAATTATGCGGCAATATATTCGTTGCCATTCCAACCGCTATTCCTCCAGCTCCGTTTACTAATAGATTAGGGTATTTGGCTGGCAAGACAGATGGTTCGTATTCAGACTCATCATAGTTAGGCCTAAAATCAATAGTCTCCTTATCAATGTCCTCAAGTAGATATTTCGCAATTTTATGCATGCGAACTTCGGTGTATCTCATTGCGGCTGCTCTATCACCATCCATAGAACCAAAGTTTCCTTGTCCATCTATTAATGGCAGCCGCATAGAAAAATCTTGAGCCAGTCTCACCAAAGCATCATAGACAGACTGATCACCATGTGGGTGATATTTACCTATTACATCACCAACAACTCTGGCACTTTTTCTATATTGTTTGTTCCACTCATAACCAGCTTCATACATTGCATACAAAATTCGTCTGTGTACTGGTTTAAGACCATCCCTAACATCAGGTAAAGCTCTGCTTACAATGACACTCATTGCATAATCCAAATATGAATTTTGCATTTCAGTATCTATTAAAGTTGGAATAATTGACTGATCTACTTCAGGTACAGTGCTAGCAATATCGTCGTTTGAATCAGTCAAAAAAAATACCTTTGAGAAGCATTAAAAACCCATAAAAACTGCCATTTTTAGGGTAAGTTAATTTGTGTTTAATACCTTTAATTATAGCAGAAAAAGTAAAATTTATCGACGAAAATTATACGAATTAAAATGGGATTTCATCATCAATTTCGACATCATCACCTCCAGGAAATGGATCTGAATTTGACAATGCTGAGTCTTGTGATGGTGCAATTTGCTCCGTTGAATTACTCCGTCCGCCGATCATTGTTAATGTCCCATTGTAGTTTTGAAGAATTACTTGCGTAGTATATTTCTCAATTCCATTTGCATCTGTGTATTTCTGTGTTTGAAGCTGGCCCTCAATAAAAAGTTGCTGACCTTTCTTAACGTAATTCTCAACAACACCTGATAAGCCCTCGTTAAATATAACTATTCTATGCCACTCAGTTTTGTCTCTTTTTTCTCCAGTAGCTTTGTCTTTCCAGGAATCTGTTGTGGCAAGGCTTAGAGTGGCAATTTTCTTACCATCTTGAGTTTGACGTATGATTGGATCCGCTCCTACATTGCCAATTAACATTACTTTATTTAAACTTCCAGCCATTCTTAAATTTAACTACTTAATAACAATGTGTATACAAAAAAAGGAAATTAATTTATTCACAGCTTGAACTTTAAGTTCAATAATTGAAGACTAATTTATATAGCAATGAACAAATATATTTCTGTCCAGGGTGCGCGCGAGCATAACTTAAAAAACGTAAATGTAAAAATCCCTAGAGAAAAAATTACTATTATAACTGGTTTGTCAGGTTCAGGTAAATCATCGCTTGCGTTTGATACTATTTATGCTGAAGGACAAAGACGTTATGTTGAGAGTCTATCCGCATACGCAAGACAGTTTCTTGAAATGATGCAAAAGCCTGATGTTGATTTAATTGAAGGATTAAGTCCAGCTATCGCAATAGAGCAAAAAACTACATCAAAGAATCCTCGTTCAACTGTTGGTACAGTTACTGAAATTTATGATTATCTAAGGCTACTGTTTGCAAGAATTGGGGTTCCGTATTCACCATCAACGGGACTGCCTATTACAAGTCAAACGGTAAGCCAAATGGTAGATAGAATAAAAGACAAACCTAAAGGTAGTAGACTAATAATTTTAGCCCCTATTGTTAGAGGAAGAAAAGGTGAATATAAAAAAGAACTAGCAGAACTTCAAAGAAAAGGTTTCCAGAGAGTAAAAATTGATGGCGTACAGTACGACTTTGACTCGTTACCTAATTTAGACAAAAAAAAGAAACATGAAATTGATATAATTGTTGATAGGATAGTTTTAAATGATGATCTAGGTAATAGGCTTGCGGATAGCCTTGAAACTGCATTAAATTTATCTGAGGGCCTTGCTACAGTTGAGGATCACACTAATAAAAATGAAATTCCAACCAGTGAAACTTTTTCCTCAAAATTTGCCTGCCCGGTGTCAGGGTTTACTATAGATGAAATCGAACCAAGGTTATTTTCATTCAATAATCCTTACGGTGCATGCCCTGAATGTGATGGGATAGGAACTGATTTATCTGTTGATCCGAACTTAGTTATTCCAAATAAACAACTTACAATCAATAACGGTGCCATTGCTCCTTGGTCATTAACTAACTCTCCTTACTTTAGACAAATTTGTAATAGTCTTGCAAAGCACTATAAATTTTCACTAGACTCACCCTGGTCAAAACTACCTAAAAAAATTCAAAATGTTATTTTGTTCGGGTCAAATGACGAACAAATTAAATTTACTTATGATGATGGCTATAGAGTTCAAACCTCTAAAAGAACCTTCGAGGGTGTGGTTAGAAATCTAGAACGAAGATATATCGAAACTGAAAGTGATTGGATGAGAGGGAATATCGAACGCTACCAATCAGAGGTAAAATGTTCAGCATGTAATGGCTATAGATTAAAAGAAGAAGCTCTGTGTGTAAAGATTGATAAATTACATATTGGTGAAGTTTGTGATAAATCTATTAAAGAATTGGTAATATGGTTTAGGGAACTAAATAAAAAACTATCGAAAAAAGAAAATGAAATTGCCTATCGAATCCTTAAAGAGCTAAATGAAAGAATAAATTTCTTAAATAATGTAGGCCTTGAATATTTAACATTATCCAGAAACTCTGGAACATTATCTGGGGGTGAATCACAAAGAATACGACTCGCTTCACAAATAGGATCTGGATTAACAGGTGTGCTGTATGTTTTAGATGAACCTTCTATTGGGCTTCACCAAAGAGATAATGCAAGATTATTAGGAACCCTGAAAAGATTAAAAGATCTTGGCAATACAGTAATTGTTGTAGAACATGATGAAGAAGCAATGATGAGCGCAGATCACCTCATTGACCTTGGACCTGCTGCCGGATTAGATGGTGGTAATATAGTTGCGACAGGAACACCACTTGAAGTTAAAAAAAATAAAAAAAGTCTGACCGGACAATATTTATCGCGTAAACAGTCTATTGAAATTCCAAAATTGAGAAGACCAGCGCTTGATAATAAGTTTCTTAGTATTGTTGATGCTTCTGGAAATAATTTAAAAAATGTCTCCACAGATATACCTCTTGGAACTTTAACTTGTATAACAGGAGTATCCGGTAGTGGAAAATCAACACTAACAATAAATACTCTCTATAAAGCCGTTGCAAGAGAGTTGAATGGCTCAAAATATAATCCCTCTAAGTATAGGGAAATAAAAGGATTAAAATATTTAGATAAAATTATTGATATAGATCAGTCACCAATTGGAAGAACGCCAAGATCTAATCCTGCCACTTATACCGGTGCATTTACTTTTATCAGAGACTGGTTTTCAAGTTTACCTGAGTCAAAATCAAGAGGATATAAACCAGGTAGGTTCTCTTTTAATGTCAAGGGTGGAAGGTGTGAGGCATGTGAAGGTGATGGTGTAATAAAAATTGAGATGCATTTTTTACCTGATGTTTATGTAACTTGCGATGAGTGTAAGGGGAAAAGATACAATCGAGAGACACTCGAAATAAAATACAAGGATAAAAATATTTCAGATATTCTTGAAATGACAGTTGATGAAGGCTGTGAATTTTTTGACGCAATTCCTCTTCTAAAAAGCAAGCTAATGACCCTAAAAAATGTTGGTCTTGGTTATATTAAAATAGGTCAACAAGCTACTACTCTCTCCGGTGGGGAGGCTCAAAGAATTAAACTATCCAAAGAATTATCAAAGAGAGCGACTGGAAAGACACTGTATATACTCGATGAACCTACAACTGGTCTTCATGTTCATGATATCAAAAAATTACTTGAAGTTCTGCAAACTCTGGTTGCCCAAGGCAATACGGTTGTTGTTATTGAACATAACTTGGATGTTATTAAAACTGCTGACTGGGTTATAGATTTAGGTCCAGAAGGTGGTGATGGTGGTGGAGAAATTATCGCAACTGGAACACCAGAAAAGATTTCAAAAATCAAAAAAAGCTATACTGGCCAATACTTAAAATCACTATTTAATGAAAAATTAAATTAATTGTTTTTAGTAGACTCAACTGCGCTAGAAACTGACCAATCTCTTTTAACTTTTAGATAGTTTAATAAAGGTGCAGCTATAAATATTGAAGAGTAAGTTCCAACTAAAACACCCCATATCATTGCAAATGTAAAACCTTTAATTACAGACCCCCCAAAAATATATAGAGACAATAATGCTAGTAAAGTTGTTACTGATGTCATTATTGTTCTTGATAAAGTTTCATTAATTGAGATATTTAAGAGGTCGATAATTTCTTTTTTTCTATATTTTCTTAAATTTTCTCTAACTCTATCATAAACGACTACTGTATCATTCATGGAGTAACCAACTATTGTCAAAATTGCAGCGATTATTGAAAGATTAAACTCTAATTGGAGTAAAGAAAATATTCCAAGCGTAAGGAGAACGTCATGTATCAATGCTATTACTGCTCCAAGAGAAAATTGCCATTCAAATCTAAACCAGATGTAAACCAGCATTGCAAATACTGCGACCACAATAGCAATTACGCCAGCTTTTATCAGTTCTGAACTTACTTTAGGTCCAACAACTTCTGTTCGTCTAAAATTAACATCTGAACTTAAAGATGTATTGAGAGCTGTTTTTACAATGTTAACTACATTTTGTTGTATCTGATCTCCACCAGCTTGCTGCTCAACTCGTATAAGAATATTTTTTGCCGAACCAAATTCTTGTACTTGTATATCGCCTAATTCTAGGTTGTTTAGTATTGATCTCAAATTGCTTAGATTTTCAGATTCAGAAGTTTCTACCTCTATAAGAGTCCCTCCTCTAAAATCAATTCCAAAATTCAAACCTTTAAAAGAATATATAAGAACCGAGCAAATAATTAGCACTAACGAAAGAATAAAAGCAGGCTTTCTCAATGAGAGAAACTTGATTTTACTATTAGTTGTAAATGAAAGGATGTTCATATTTTTTATAATTTTAGTTCCTTTGGTTTTCTTCTGCTTATATAGATTGAAATCATCATTCTAGTTACTGTAAATGCTGTAAATACAGAAGTAAAAATTCCAATTGCTAGTGTTACTGAAAATCCTTTTACTGGTCCAGAACCCATAAAGAATAAAATAGAAGCAGCAATTAAAGTTGTAATATTGGCATCTAGAATAGTTGATAGAGCTCTTTTGTAACCACTATCTATGGCATTTATAACGGAACTTCCATTGCGAAGCTCTTCTTTAATACGCTCAAATATTAATACATTAGCGTCTACAGCCATACCAATAGTTAAAATAATACCTGCAATACCGGGAAGGGTGAGTGTTGCCTGTAAAAGGGAAAGCACACCTAAAACCATCACTAAGTTTAATATCAATGCAATATCTGCAAAAAAACCAAACGCTCTATAAATTAGAACCATAAAAATTATTACTGCAACAAAACCAATCAATGCAGCAATTTTTCCTGCAAAAACTGAGTCTGCTCCAAGATCAGGCCCTACAGAACGTTCCTCTAAAATAATTAATGGTGCAGGCAAAGCTCCAGCCCTCAGTAAAACTGCTAGATCTGCTGCTTCATCAGCAGAAAAACCGCCAGATATTTGCCCTGAACCTCCTAAAATTGCGTCTCTAATGACAGGCGCACTTACTACTTTATTATCAAGTATGATTGCAAATGGTTTACCAATATTTGCCTTTGTTACTTTACCAAATTTTTTTGCACCAATTCTATCAAATCTAAAATTAACTACGGGCTCATTAGTCTGTGGATCAAAACCAGGTTGAGCATCAACAAGGTTCTCTCCGCCTACCATAACCTTTTTTTTAACAATATATTTAAAATTGAAATCAGAGTCTGATGGAAGTAATTCCGAGCCGACAGGTATTTTAGTTGGATTACTTGGATCATAGGAGGCTTTTTGATCAACAAGTTTAAATGTTAGCTTTGCCGTTTGACCCAGCAATGATTTAATTCGTTCAGGGTCATCAAGCCCAGGTAATTGAATTAAAATTCTCGTTGTTCCCTGTTTTTGAATAGTAGGTTCTCTAGTACCTAGCTCATCAATTCTTCTTCTAACAATTTCGATTGATTGATTTACGGCGCTTATAGAAATTTGTTTTAAGTAATCCTCAGTCAATGAAATATTAACTAGGCTATTATTAATCTCAACATTCAAATTTGACTTTGATTGGGAACTTAAAGCGTTTTGCGAAACACTTTGAGATAATTTTTTAATTTCGTCAGATACATTTTTTGCCAACTCAGAGTTATTTAATTTAAACTTAATACTATCATCAATAATTTTCAGATTGCCGTACTTGAAATCATTTTTCTTTAACATTCTTCTCAAATCAAAGCTAAGGTCGTCTATTTTTTCACTCTTAATACTTTCAGTATCAACTTCCAACAAAAGATGAGATCCGCCTTGAAGGTCAAGACCTAAATTGACTTTTTGTGATGGAATGAAAGGTGGAAAATTTGAAGTTCTTTCGTCAGTAAAAATATTTGGCAAAGCTAAGAGTATTGCCATGAATATAGTTGCAACTATAAGAGTAATTTTTGACCTAGAAAATTGTAACATTGTTAGAGTTTAAATGGGATTAAGAGTTATTGTGACTTTAAAACCTCTGAAACCGTAGCCTTGAGCACTACTACATTTACATTAGGAGATATTTCAAGCTCAACATCAGTCTCATTTACAACCTTAATAACCTTGGCGCGAAGACCTCCAGCCGTAATAACTTTGTCACCTCTTTGCATAGCACTTACCATATCGCGATGCTCCTTAGCTCTTCTTTGCTGAGGTCTAATTAGTAGGAAATAGAAAACTGCAAAAATTAAAATTAAGGGTATGAACTGTACTATGAATTCCATCAATGTTTCTCCTGATTAATTATTAAGGCAATATACATAGATAGATCATGTTTATAAACTAAAAAATCAATTAAGTTTGTTTTAATTTTAGGCTTTTTCTCAGTATTTCAATTGAAGCTGCATGAGTTAGATCTAAATGCAGAGGGGTTATTGAGATTTTATTGCTTGTTAGGGCAACAACATCAGTCATAACACCATCAATAGGTTTATTGAGAATATTATTTTTGGGTTTAGAGCTCTCCCCTAGTCTTCTTTGAAGGCCAATACGAAATAAGTTATTTTCTTTTTTCCATAATACCAAATCATCTGTTTCTCTATTTCCTTGTGAGGTGACTTCTATCCCATTAACTTCATTAACATTACATTGTGGAAAGTTAACATTTAAAAGAGAATTAAAATCCCATCCAGTTGCTGAGACGCTATCTAATACTTTATCTAAAAATGCCTTGCTAACATCCCAGGAAATTTCATTTTTTTTTCCCAAATCATAATTTTGACTGATGGCTATAGATGGAACTCTTCGAATTACTCCTTCCATTGCTGCGGCAATAGTTCCAGAGTAAGTAACATCTTCAGCAACATTAACGCCACTATTAATTCCAGATAATAGAATATCAGGCCTTTTATCTTGAAGTACATTCTCAAGAGCGATAACAACACAATCACTAGGTGTTCCATTGACAGAGTAAATATTTTCATCTTGTTTTTTTAAAGTTAAATCTTTAATAAAAGTTAACGCATGAGAAGCACCACTCTTTTCATATTCTGGCGCAACTATCCATACGTCACTAGTATAGCTCTTAGCAATTTCATAAAGAATTTTTATTCCATCAGCACTATACCCATCATCATTAGTAATGAGTATCCTTGAATTTTTTAAGTCAATTGGAAACATTTAAACTTACTAGAGAGTTTTATTATTATGCATATACGGCTGTAATACATCAGGAATCGAAATAGAGCCATCTGAATTTTGATAGTTTTCCATAATAGCAATAAGGGTTCTTCCAACAGCTAACCCAGATCCATTAAGAGTGTGTATAAATTTAGTAGATCCATCAACTTTATAGCGAGAATTCATTCTCCTAGATTGAAAATCTCCACAGTTGGAGCAACTTGAAATTTCACGGTAAGCTCTCTGACCAGGTAGCCATACTTCAATATCGTAAGTTTTATTTGCAGAAAAGCCCATATCTTGTGAAGCCAATAGCATAACTCTATAGTTTAGCCCAAGTCTTTTAAGAACTTCTTCAGCACATGACAGCATTCTTTCATGTTCATTTTTTGAATTATTCGCATCAGTTAAACTTACCAATTCAACTTTATAAAATTGATGTTGTCTCATAATACCCCTTGTATCTCTTCCTGCTGCCCCTGCTTCAGATCTAAAGCATGGGGTATGAGCAACAAATCTAAGAGGTAAGTCGGCTATATCAATAATTGAGTCTCGCGTCATGTTTGTTAGAGGTACTTCAGCAGTTGGTATAAGATAATAATCATTGATAGTTTTAAATAAATCTTCCTCAAATTTTGGAAGTTGACCAGTACCATATAGGGCATTGTCTCGAACAAGAATTGGAACATTGACTTCTTGATAATCAAATTCTGTTGTGTGTAAATCTAACATGAAATTTGCAATTGCTCTCTCAAGTCTTGCCAAACTTCCTTGCTGAATTACAAATCTTGCACCTGATATTTTTGAAGCTTTTTCAAAATCCATTAGTCCAAGATTTTCACCTAAATCAAAATGCTCTTTTGCTTCAAAATCAAATTCTTTTTTTTCTCCTGCTGTTTTAATTTCTTGATTACATTCCTCATCACCTACAGGAACATCTTCATCAGGTAAATTTGGCAATATTGACAATTCAAGTTTTAATCTTTCTGCAATTTCTTTTTGTTTATTTTCAAGATCATGCAATTTAGATTTTAATGAACTTACTTCTTCTTTTAATTTGTTGGCTTCATCAACATTACCAGAAGAAGCATATTCACCAATAAGCTTAGATTTTGAATTTCTTTCTTCTTGTAAAGATTGTGCGTTGGCAATAGCTGTTCTATTTTCTTCGTCGATTTTAATTAATAAATCAGAGTTAGGATTTAAGCCTCTTTTGGCCAGATTTGTATCAAAATCTTTCGGATTATCTCTTATTTTTTTTATATCGAACATTCTATTTTATATTAGTTATTCTTACTGTTTTCAATAAGGCTTACTGCATAAATCGATAATTCATAAAGAATAAGAATTGGTATTCCTAGTCCAATTTGTGAGATAGGATCAGGAGGAGTCAATAATGCTGCCATAGCAAATACACCAACAATCACATATTTTCTATTTTTTCTCAGACTAGAAGCTGAGACAAACCCAACTCTTGCCATTAAAGTTAAAGCTACCGGTAATTGAAAAGATAAACCAAAAGCAATTATTAGACGCATTACCAAGCTTAAGTATTCATTAACTTTTGCTTCTAATTGAATCGGTAAAACCCCATTACCGCCAATTGTTTCAAAAGATAAAAAAAACTTTATAGCCAGTGGCATTATAACATAATAGACAAGCGCTGAACCTAAGACAAATAATAGAGGGGTTGCAATTAAGTATGGGATAACGATATTTTTCTCATTCCTATAAAGACCTGGTGCAATAAAAATCCATAATTGAATAAGTAAAAAAGGCAAAGATATAAAAAGCGATGCAAATAACGCTACCCTAATATAAGTAAAAAAAGTTTCATGCAGGGCTGTAAAAATTAGCCGTCTTCCTGCTTCCCCCTCCACAGCAGATGCATAAGGCTGGACTAAAAAATTATATATATTGTCCGCAAAAATATAAAAAATCACAAAAAAAACTGTGAGCATGATCAGCGTTTTTATAAGTCGTGACCTTAATTCGCTTAAATGACTTAATAAAGGTTGCTTAGAGTCTCTCAAATCTGTTTGATCTGAACTCATTTTTTATCCTTTTCCGACTTATCTTCAAAATTATCTTTTATAGACTCATTAATTGAATTCGCTATATCGTCAGTTAAGTCTATTGGTCTTGCTTTGTTGGTGATTTCTTCTAATTCATCAATTCCAGTTTCTTTAGAAATGTCGCTAATCATTTCTTTGAATTCTAACGATAATTTTTTTATTTTTTTGAAGATCTTGCCGATGCCTCTTATTAAGCCCGGGAGATCTTTCGGACTTACAAAAATAATTAATAGTACAGCTATAACTATATACTCTAAACCACCGACTCCAGGTAACATTTATACTCCAAAAATTAAGATTTAATCTTTTTGAGATGAATCGTCTGAGTTGTCACTTGAAATTTTATCATCATCATCAGACATGCCTTTTTTAAAGCTTTTTACTCCTTTAGCAACATCGCCCATTAGCTCAGAGATTTTGCCTCTTCCAAATAATATCACTAGCAAAGCAACAACAATTATTATTTGCCAAAAACTAATACCCATTTATTCCTCATTAATTAAAAGGTTGAATTAAAGAATATACGTCAATAAAGGCAAAAGATAGGAGTAATTTATTTTTTTAAGCTATTTTGAATGAATTTTTTCGAGGAATCACCGCTATATCTTTAGCAGGCCCTTTTTGTGTTACAGAGCCTTCATCGATGATTAACACGTGATCGGACATTGCAATTGCATCTTCAAAATCATGCGAAACAATAATTGCAGTTGTTCCGTTATCTTTAAAAATTTTTTTTGCTTCATCGCGTAATTCAGATTTAAGTGCATGATCTAGCGCACCAAAAGGTTCATCCATTAAGAGTATTTTTGGATTTGGAGCCATTGCCCTAGCCATTGCAACTCTTTGTTGCTCACCACTTGAAATTTCATGAGGATAATTTTCTGCATATTTATCAACTTTAAAAAGTTTTAATAAATCAATTGCAGTTTTGTATTTATCATTTTTGCTACCTTTAAGACCAAATTCAACATTTTTGATTATTGATAAATGTGGGAATAATGCTCTTTCTTGAACTACTAGCCCAATATCTCTTTTTTCAGTTGAGATAAAGTTTTTATTATCTGACACAACATTATTGTTTATATTTATAGATCCAAAAGTTTGTTTTTCTAGACCTGCAATTAATCTTAATAAAGTCGTCTTGCCACAACCAGAAGGGCCAAGGATAGAAATAACCTCTCCACGCGCTACATCTAAATTTATTCCTTTTAAAACTTCTTTAGAGGCATCATAAGAATGTTTTAAATTTTTAATTTCTAGAATATTGTCCTGCATACAGTTAGCTTAAAAATTGTCTAATTCTGTGATTTATACATGAAATGATAATGATTATCAATAACTTTGATAATGATTATCATTATTTCTATAACCTGGCCTAGATTTGACTATTAATCTTGATAAAACGAATATTGGAAGCAAACCAACGGCAACTATAGCTATAGAGGGTGCAGCCGCATCAAACATTCTTTCTTCAGCGGCATATATATAGGTCGATACGGCCAAGGTATCAAAATTGAAGGGTCTTAAGATAAGTGAGGCTGGTAATTCTTTTATAACCTCGGAAACAACTAAAATCATACTCGTTAGAAAGCTGGTCGTTAATAGTGGCAGATGTATCCTGAAAAGTAATTTCCAACCTGGGGTATTTAACGATCTAGCTACATCATCAATTTTATGATTGATTCTTAGAAACCCAGATTCAATTGTTGAGTTAGCAAGTGCAAATGATTTAATTATAAATGCCAAGATTAAACCATATATACTGCCGGTAAGAATAAAATTTAAATAATCCCTAAAGATTAAATTATCCATAAAAACTAGTAACTGCGATACACCGAGTGCTAATATCAATCCTGGAACAGCATAGCCAACCGTTAGAAAAGAGCTCATGACATTTAAAACTTTATTTTTTTTATATCTTATCGAAAAATTGATTATAACTGCTAGCATTGCACATATTAAAGCTGCTGTTATTGCTAAGTAAAATGTATTCCAAGCAGTAGAAATGAATTTTTCATTAAAAAAATCAAGCTTGTAGTTTAATGCCCAATAACCAAGTTGAATATTTGGCAGAACAAAACCTACAAATACTGGTATAAAACAAAATAATGAAGCAAAAATATTTTGAAAACCATTTAACTTTTCTGCAGCAATTGGACTAAATACGTTAGACCCTGATGAATATCTACTTTTTCTTCGTGAATACTTTTCAAGAATTAAAAAAGAAATCACAACGATCAATAATAATGCTGCTAATTGCTTAGCTGTATGAAAATCATAAAGCCCGAACCAAGCGCTAAAAATTCCAGTGGTAAATGTGTTGACAGCAAAATGCTCTACTGCACCAAAATCCGATATTGCCTCCATTAATACAAGCATTAAACCTGCTATTATTGCTGGCCTAATTGCTGGTATTGATAATTTATAAAAGATTTGAAATTTATTATAACCAAGAGTTCTACCGACTTCTAACATTGATCTAGATTGATTAATAAAAGCCATTCTCGATACTAAATAAACGTATGGATAAAGTGTAAATGAAAAAACAATTGATGCTCCGTACACATTTCTTAATTTTGGAAAAAAAATAAATTCATTTGGTAATGAAAATAAATCTCTTACTAAGTTATTGGCAGTACCATAACTATCAAATAAGCCTGTAAAAGTATAAGCAAGTATATATGGAGGCACTGCAAAAGGTAAAAGTAACGCCCACTCTAAAAATTTTTTTCCAGTAAAATTGTATGTGGTTACAAGCCATGCACTTCCAACGCCAATTATTAAAGTTCCAATGCTTGTACCAATGATAATTAAAACTGTATTATAAATGTAGCCGGAAAGAGTGTAATTATAAATATGAACCCAATTATCAGAATAATTACCAAATAGACTGAATATTATCCAAATAACTGGAACAACGAATAACGCAAATAAAAATGTAGGTAGTATAATCCAAGGATTCAAAAAATCTTTATAAGACATGGCTGTTTAATCTAAATATAAAATTAGGATACAGTATATTAATTATAAACTAAACAGCCGTCTTTATGGTTATTCAACTAATCTAAAGACGGATACTAAAATAGATATTAGTTGAATAACCAAGGTTAAATAACTTATGCAAGGGGGAATAATCCCAAAGTTATTTTACCAACCTGCTCTTTCCATCAACTTCACAGCATCAGGATTGAATTCGCCATAAGCACTTACTGGTGTCTGATCTTGTTTAAAGTCAGTTCCAAATTGTGCAATCAGTGGATGTGGACTTACATTATCAAGTAACGGGTACTCAAATGAATTATTAACAATGTGATTCTGAGCTTCTTCAGAAAGTAAGAATTCAATTAGCTTAACACCATTGCCTTTATTTGGTCCATTTTTTAATAAACCAACACCACTTATATTTATATGCGTTCCTCTACCATCTTGACCAGGAAAATAAGGAACAACTTTATTTGCAGCAACTTGTTGCTCATCACCTTTTTTTCCAGATAACATGAGGGCTATATAATAGCTATTAGCTACAGCTATATCAGCCTCACCATTAGCGACAGCCATAATTTGTGCTCTGTCGTTACCTTCAGGTTTTCTCGCCATATTTGCCACAAGTCCATTTGCCCAAGCTTCAGTGGCCTCAACGCCATGATTTGCTACCAAAGATGAAACCAGAGACTGATTATACATGTTGCTGGATTTTCTTATAACTACACGACCATTCCATTCTGGTTTAGCCAAGTCCTCATAAGTTAATCCCTCTAATTCAGCTTCAGATACTGTTCTTGGGTTATAATACATAATACGTGCACGCTTAGCTAAAGCTACCCATTCATTATTTGGTCCACGAAGGTTTGCTGGGACTATATTATCAACTGCACTACTAGTAATTGTATGGAACAGTCCTTCTTTTTGGGCTTTCCATAAGTTACCTGCATCAACAGTAATAAATAAATCTGCAGGAGAACTTGCTCCTTCAGTAATTATCTGCTGCATTAGAGCTTTGCCCTTACCAGATATTACATTTACCTTTATACCAGTTTGCTCAGTAAATTTAGCGTAAAGTTTTTCATCACTATCATAATGTCTTCCGCTATATAGATTTACTTCATTAGCTAATGAGCTTGCTGAAAAAATAAAAATAGCCAAACATATTTGAATAGTTTTAGTTATAATGTTCATTTTAATTTCCCTTAATTATTTTTTAATTTAGAAATATATATTGATAATGATAATGATAATGATTATCAATACCATAATAGATTTTTAAACTATTGATATTTAATGACTATTTTAGTATTATTTAGAATTATTATAAGCTAATGATAATTATTATCAATTATTATAAAGATTCTAGAAATTGAATTAATTGATCTACCTCTACTTTTGATAGACTTAAGACCTTCTGCTGAGATTTTTTTGCTTCACCTCCATGCCACAATATAGCTTCTAATATACTTTTTGCTCTTCCATCATGAAGCAAATTAATTTGACCGTTTACATTTTTTGCAAGTCCGATACCCCATAATGGTGGTGTTCTCCATTCATTGCCTGATGCCATATATTCATTTAAATTATCTCCCAATTCGTCGCCCATATCATGTAATAAAAAATCTGAATAGGGCCATATCAATTGATCTGATAACGCTGAACTTTTAGCTATTTTTTTTGTAGTATATTTTTGAACATGACAAGAATTACAACCAGAATTAAAAAATATTTTTTTACCAGCTAAAACATTAGGGTTATTAATATTTCTTCTTCCAGGTGGTGATAAATGTCTTTGATAAAATACCATTAAATCTAATTGCTCGTTAGATACTTCAACTCCATCATAAGTTTCAGAATTTCCATTAATTAGCTTCTGGCACTCAATTTGTATTTCAGTACAATTACTCATTTTGGATGTATATGTGCTTGATAGCCCCATGTCATTGTATGTTGCATCAAAAGTTTGTGATAACAGTGATGGTTGGGAAGCTTTCCAGCCAAATCTACCTATTAAAACTCTATTCTCCTTTGAATCAAACAATCTATTGGCTTTACCTGAAATTCCATCACCATCTAAATCATCTGGATCTTCATAGGCTAAAATATCATCTAGTTTAATAGACTCAATTAAGCCAAGACCAATTAGGGGTTGAGCAATTCTTGCGGATATATTTATTTCAGGGTGTAAATTGCCATAATTTAAATTTGATATGGAATAAATTGGTTTTCTTAAATTAATTATTTCTCCATTATCAAATAATATTGGAAAATACTCATACTCGATCATAACATTACCCTCAGGCTTCACACCTGTAATTGCAAAGTCACTTAATTGTGATCCATAATTAGGATCAGGAATTGATTTTATTTTAAGCTGATCGAGCAAAATTCTTTGAAAGTCGTCTTGAGGGGGGATACTTAAAGCCAACACTAATGATACCGCATCGTCATTTGGCCAGCTCTCATTTGGCGGGTGGCCTCTTCCATCATTTATATGGCACCCATCACATGAATTTGAATTAAAAAATGGTCCAAGACCATCCTTAGCAATACTTACTTCGGACGGAGGTACCCATATTCTTCTAAATAAAGAATTGCCCACAAAAAAATCTATCCTGTTTTCTGGTTTTAAATTTTTTAACGGTAGTGAGTAAGCGTTCTTATTTTCTGTAAAGATAGTTCCAACTCCACCTGAGTAGGCTTCATTAGCTTCCACAAGATTATTTTCTTTTTCTACTAATGCATTTGCAAAACTTGCGGCAACTAGCAAATAAACAAATACTATAATGAAAGAGTTAAAAGATTTAAGTCTCATCAATATTGCTAGCAATCATATCTTCAAGATTATCATCTTCTGCTAGCGGATCAATTTGAGTTTCATCTATTTCTTCAGGTATTTTTATATCAAGGTTCGAAGGCAATCTACTTTCAAGTAAACCTGCTGATTTTAGCTCTTCTAAACCAGGAAGATCTGTTATATTTTCAATACCGAAATAAACTAAGAATTTTTCTGTTGTCCCATATATAATGGGGCTACCTGGAGTTTTTTTTCTTCCAATGGGTTTTACCCATTCCAACTCCAATAAAACATCTAGAGTACCAGGACTAAAATGTACGCCACGTATATCTTCGACTTCTGCTCGGGTAACAGGCTGATGATATGCAATAATTGCAAGAGTTTCAGTTGCAGCTTTTGATAACTTTCTTTGTACAACTTTTTCCTTTTGCATCATGCTCGCTAAATCTGGTGCAGTTTTAAAGCTCCATTTATTTGCAGTTTTGACTAAATTAACACCGCGACTGTCATAATGTGCCTTAAGGAGGTTAATGAGTTTTTCTAAATTAGATTTCTTTGGAAGCCTGGCCTTAATACTCTCTGCATCTAGAGGTTCACTTGCTGCAAATAAAAGAGCTTCTAAAATTCTTAAGTTATCATGATGCTCACTTGGAAAATCCATTACATTATTTTTTGTTTTTTCTGTCATATTTTAATTTATAAGATTGTCCTCTGATTTTTTATGTTTAAAAAAAACTGGTCCAAATGGTTCCAATTGCTGTGCTTCTATAGTGCCTTCTCTTACTAATTCCATGGCAGCGGCAAGTGTTCCGGCTACACCAGTCCTTGCTGATTTACCATCAGCAAATTCAGGGGGTAAAAATGTTTCTAATCTAGTCCATTCAGGTATTTGCCCAATGAGTCTTTGAAGTCTTACCAGCGCATCTTCCATCGCATAAACTGCAGGCCTTTCAATAGTCATTTTTGAATATGCACTTTTATATCTTTGGTCAGCATAAGATTTTAATAAGTCATAAAATGATAAATAGTAATTTGGTGTTCTGATCAATCTAATTCCCTCAGGCATTCCTCTGGCAAAAAAATCCTGACCAAGTTTGGGTAGGCCCATTAATTTTTTTGACACTAATCTGATAGCTTCTAGTTTTTTTAATTGCAGCTTTAAACGCTCAGCCATTTCTTCAGCTGTGAGCTCCTCACCTGATTCTGCTTTTGGCAGTAATAAGATAGATTTTAAGTATGCAAGCCAGGCAGCCATAACAAGATAATCTGCTGCAAGTTCTAGGTTATTGCTTCTAACCTTTGCTATGAAAGAAGTGTATTGTTCCACAAGTTCTAGTATAGAAATTTCCATTAAATCAACTTTTTGATTTCGGGCTAATGCAAGCAAAACATCCAACGGACCTTCATATCCTTTTAAATTTACAATTAAATCTTCAGAGGAAACAAATTGCTCTTCCGCATTATTATTGTAAGTAATTGAATTTTCTTCTAATTCTTTCATGATATCGACTCACTTATTATATATTAAATTGTTGCAATCTAAGAGTTAAATTAACACTAGCTATATTGACTTTGAATGGCCTCAAGTTTTTGTAAAACCTCTTTAAGATCCAATTTAAGATCTGTATTGAAAATTTCTAAAAGCTTAGTATCAATAGAAATTAAATCAAATTCAGAGATTTTATTCGTAATTTTCATAATCTCATCAAAATTGCCATTACAATGCAACACAATATCACAACCTGCCTTCAGGGAGTTGAATGCATTGTCTGCTATATCTCCCTTTAGTGCTTTCATGCTAATATCATCAGTAATAAGCAGTCCATTAAAATCTATTTTTTTTCTAATAATTTCACCAATTATTTTTTTAGATAAGGTTGCTACATTCTTTTCATCATAACAAGAATAGATAGCATGCGCTGTCATTGCTATAGGTGCTTTATTTAAATTTGTGAATGTCATGAAATCTTGGCGTTCAAGTAGGTCTTTTTCATCCGATATTACTGGCAAATCAACGTGACTATCAACTGTTGCTCGGCCATGACCAGGAATATGTTTTATGACTGAAGCTATTCCATTAGTGCTATTTGTGTCTAAAACTATTTTAGCAATCTCAGTAATTATTTTTTTATTACTTGAATATGCTCGGTCTCCTATTACTCCACTTTCAGTCAGTGAAGGCATATCCAAGACGGGTACAGTATTTATATTTATACCCATCTGCTTTAATGATCCCGCAACTAAATTTGTATTCAACTTAACTGCTTCTAAAGCTTTTTCTTTGTTGTACTCATATAAATCTCCAAATGATTTAGCTGATAAGGTTTTAGGGAATTCTTTGTAATTTAATCTTGAAACTCTCCCACCTTCTTGATCAATTAATATAGGTATATTTTGATGAGTCTTGGCTTTTATATCATTTATTAAATTGAGCGTAGTCTTGTGATTGACACAATTGCGTTGGAATAAAATTATACCCCAAGGCTTATAGTTCATAAGGAAATTTGACTCATTTGAAGTTAGAGAAGTTCCTTCTAGTCCAATAATTAAAGGCAAATAATCACTCATCTAGAATTTTTAAATCATAAATGGTTAGCCCTCCTTTATCGTCAGGTACCATGCGATAATCACCTAGATTACTATCAATTATAATTATTACATCTTCATTCATATTTTTTGCTGATGAGAAGAAGTATATTAGTGTAACTATTAGAGAGATTAATAAGATAAAAATATAATTTTTCTTAATCATCAGTTCATTTCATGAGGTGCTGATACACCAAGCAAGTCCAATCCAGATTTAATAGTTCTTTGAGTTAAAGTTAATAACCCTATTCGTGCTAGCGTAAGATCCTCATTATTTTCTATAATAAACTTTAAGTCTCGATCTATTTTGCCCTGACTCCATAAAGTATGAAATACTGAAGAAAGTTCATAAAGGTAATATGCAATTCTATGAGGTTCGTGAAGATTGGTTGCAGATTCAATAACTTTATTCCAATCAGCAATTTTTTTTATAAGATCTACTTCATAATTATTATCAATTTTTGAGAAATCTGCATTATTAAAACTTGAAAGATTAAAATTAAAATTATTATCAGGTAATTTTTTTATTACTGATGTAATTCTAGCATGAGCATACTGCACGTAAAATACAGGATTATCTTTTGATTGCTCGGTTACTTTAGTAAAATCAAACTCTAATGGAGCTTCATTCTTTCTATAGAGCATCATAAATCTAATAGAGTCTGAACCAACTTCATCTATAACTTCTCTTAGTGTAATGAACTCTCCAGATCTCTTAGACATTTTAACTTGCTTTCCATTTCTTGTAAGTTTCACCATTTGACATAATTTAGCTGTGAACTTAGCTTTATTATCACTTAGTGCTGCCACTGCCGCCGACATTCTTTTTACATAGCCACCATGATCAGCCCCAAGAATATCTATAAGGTGGTCACTTCCCCTAGAATATTTATCAAAATGATATGCAATGTCATTGGCAAAATATGTCCATTCTTTATTTGATTTTTGCAGTGGTCGGTCCACTTCATCTCCATATTTTGTAGACTCAAATAGCATTTGTGCTCGTGGCTCCCAATCATCAGGTATTTTTCCTTTTGGCGGATCTAATACGCCGTTGTATACCAATCCTGAGTTTTTCAAATTATTTATAGCTTCATCTATCTTTCCTTTACTTACCAACTCTTGTTCAGAAACAAAAATATCTTGATGGATAGACAGAGCAGATAAATCTTTTTTGATTAATTTTACCATGAACTCGACTGTATAGGGTTTGATTATTGCAAATCTATCTTCTTCATTCATCTCTAATAATTTAGATTCATATTCGGAAATAAAATGCCTAGCTACTGGTAATAAATAATCACCAGGATAAAAATCATCAGGGTAATCTGTAAACTTTTTTCCCAATGCTTCTTGATATCTAATAAAAACAGAATTTGCTAAATTATTAATTTGCGAGCCAGCATCATTTATATAATACTCTTTTGTAACATTATGCCCTGTTTTCTCTAATAGATTGGACAACACGTCTCCAAATACTGCGCCCCTACAATGCCCTACGTGCAATGGTCCTGTTGGATTAGCTGAGACATACTCAACATTTACTTTACTACCATTACCAATATTACAATCTATTAGCTCAGTTAAACTCAAAGACTCCTTTAAATAATCTTGCCATAGTGATTTATCTAGCCAAAAGTTAATAAAACCAGGCATAGCAAACTCAACTTTTAAAAATTCTGGACATTTTTTTAACTCTGAGATTATTTTATTAGCAATTTCTGATGGTTTTTGCTTAATTTCTTTTTGTATTACTAATGATATATTTGTACTTATTTCACCATTTTTTTCTTCATTAGGTTTTTCAACATTAAAATTAACTTTGTTTAAAACACTCCGATCAATACGAAGTGCTATGGAAGCCTTATCTAAAATAATTTTTTTTATTTTTGGATAAATTTGAGTCATTTAATTATGAGTACTTATTATACATAGATTGGGCAAAATTATCAGTCATTCCAGCTATAAAATCACATACAGTTCTATGATGATTATTGTCACTAATCAAAGATTCTAATCCCTCAGCAGTGCATACTTGTTGATCAGTGAGCAGCAAATTAAATAGAAATAAGACTACCACATTGGCATTTGCACTCATTTCTTTAACTTTATTGTGTTGATACATTCTTTCAACCAAGAAACTTCTAATAATTTCAACTTTATTCGACATCTGTTCTGAAAAAATAACAATTTGTTGTTTAGCATTACGAATATCGACACAATTCTCAGGTCTCAATGAGCTTATATTTTGTTCAATAGTATTTATAACATCATCTATCATGAGGGCGGTACTTTTTCTTGTTATTTCATTATTAATCCGAGGAATATCAAAATGGTAAAAATTTTTTGGAAACGAAGATATGACCTCGCCTACTAAAGGTAGCTCTCTTAAATCATCATAATTAAAAAAACCAGCTCTCAAACCATCATCTATATCATGATTATTATAAGCAATGTCATCTGCAATAGCGGCTATTTGTGCCTCAAGTGATGAGAACTCTTCTAATCTAAGATCAAATTCAGCATTTAGAGATTTTATAGATAAGGGTAATACTTTTAACAATGGTCCATTATGCTTTACAAGCCCTTCTAATGTCTCCCAGGTAAGATTGAGACCATCAAAATCAAAATATTTTTTTTCCAATGTGTGCACTATTCTAATAGCCTGATCATTATGATCAAATCCATCATTTTTACTCATTAAAATTTTTAAAGTATCTTCGCCTGCATGACCAAATGGTGGATGCCCAATATCATGTGCTAAAGCTAAAGTTTCTGTATGAGTTTCATTTAAGTTAAAATATCTTGAGATAGATCTTGCAATTTGAGCGACTTCAAGTGAATGAGTTAGTCGAGTTCTGTAGTGATCACCTTCATGGGAGACAAATACTTGGGTTTTATGTTTAAGTCTTCTAAATGCACTTGAATGAATTATTCTATCTCGATCTCTTTGGAATTCAGATCTAGTCCTACTAGTATCCTCTGTAATTAATCGACCTTTAGAGTCCTGATCAAGTACAGCTAAGTGATTAAGATTGCTGGTATTTTTCATAAAGGTTGAATAATTATCAAATAATGCCTAATTATATACTATATAACCTTAGTGTTATAGATTGATTATTATGGAACAAACAGCAGTAAAGATAACTAAAAATGCAGCAGAAAAAATAAAAAATCTGCTGGCCAATGAAGAGCCTAACATGAAGATGCGCCTTTCAATTTCAGGAGGTGGCTGCTCTGGTTTTCAGTATGGTTTTGATTTTGACTCAAATTATGACGATGATGACATAATTTTTAGAGAAAATGGTGCTGAATTAATTGTTGATAAGGTCTCTATAATGTACTTGAACGGATCGACAGTTGACTTTGAAGATAAGCTAATTGAATCGTCATTTAAAGTTGAAAATCCAAATGCAGCATCTTCTTGTGGTTGTGGAACTTCATTCTCACCAAAGCAGTGACTAAGATTGTCAGCTGGAATGTAAATTCTATTAGAGTTAGACTTCCTCACTTATTAGAATTGATTGATACCGTACAACCAGAAATAATTCTACTACAAGAGACAAAAACTGAGGATTCTACTTTTCCTAAAGATGAAATTAAAAATAAAGGTTATCAAATAATTATTAATGGTCAAAAATCTTATAATGGAGTGGCAATTTTATCTAAACTACCGCTTGAACTTGTAATTGATTACTTGCCAGGAAATAATGATGATACACAAGCAAGGTATCTAGAGGCTAAAATTTTAATTGATAATCCAATAACTGTAAGTTCAATATATTTACCAAATGGAAACCCAGTAGATACAGACAAATTTCCATACAAACTTGATTGGATGGACAGACTCTATACCCATGTAAAGAAAAAAATAATTAATTGTGAGACATTTTTACTTGGTGGTGATTATAACATTATTCCAACTGCTGAAGACGCGGTTGATATCTCTAAGTGGCATAAAGATGCTCTTCACCACCCTGAGTCATTAAAAAGATATAGAAATTTAGTGAATTTAGGATTAACCGACTCTCTAAAATCATTTAATTCAAAGCCATATGAATTTACTTACTGGGATTATTCCAGAGGATCATGGGAAAAAGATAATGGGCTTAGGATTGATCACCTTCTTGCATCACCTTTTGCAGCAGATAGACTAATTGATTGTCAAGTAGAGAAAAGATTTAGATCTTTAGAAAGACCTTCTGATCATGTTCCGATCTGGTGCCAAATAAATTAATTTAAGACTTTTTTTGGCTCTACAAAATCAATACCAAGATCTGATGCGACTTCTCTTTGTGTGCACATACCCTTAAAAATATTTAAACCATTCATAAAATGTGGGTCATTATTAAGTGTATTTTTTAAACCATTATTAGCCAAATCGATTATAAAGGGAAGCGTAGCATTATTAAGCGCAATCGTGGATGTTCTTGGAACGCAACCAGGCATATTAGTTACACAATAATGAACTACATCTTTATATATATAAGTTGGTTCTGAGTGTGTTGTCGGCTTACTTGTCTCGATACAACCGCCCTGGTCTATGGCAACATCAACTATTGCCGACCCTTTTCGCATTTTTGAAACTAGTTTTTTTGAAACTAGTTTTGGAGCAGAAGATCCAGGCACAAGCACACCTCCTATTAATAAATCACAATTAGAAACATATTTTTCTACTTCACTTTTAGAAGATACTACCGTAGTTACTTTTCCTTCAAAAAATTTGTATAACTCTGATAACCTTGGTTCAGATTTATCAATTAAAATAACATTTGCCTTCATGCCAACTGCGATTAGGGCAGCATTAAATCCAACTACACCACATCCTATTATTACGACATCTGCTGGAGGGGCGCCATATGCACCTGACATTAATACTCCTCTTCCATGCTGAGTCTTCTCTAGGGCACGCGCTCCTGCTTGGATTGATATTTTTCCTGCTACTTCACTCATTGGTGCAAGCAGTGGGAGTGAGTTGGAACTGCTCGTAACTGTTTCATATGCAATACAAGTTGACTGACTATCCATCAAGCATTGCGTTAAATTTTTATTTGCTGCTAAATGTAAATATGTAAATAATAATTGATCAGGTTTTAATAAATTTACCTCTGCACTTTGTGGTTCTTTAACTTTAATTATTAATTCTGCATTCTCAAAAACCTCTTTAGGTTTTTTTACTATCCTAGCCCCTAAATGTATATAATCGCCATCAGAAAACCCAGATCCAAAACCTGCATCAGTTTCAACTAAGATTTCATGGCCTTGAGATATAAGTTTTTTTACACTTTCAGGGGTAAGTCCTACTCTTGACTCATTATCTTTAATCTCTTTTGGTAAGCCAATTAGCATTATTAATACTTACTCAAAACTTCCTTTGTTACATTTATCATTTCATCAATTTGACTTTCAGATGCAATCAAAGCAGGGGCAATAATTCCACAATCACCAGTAAATTTAACGTGCCCACCGTTGGCAAATATTTTTCTTTGGGCATCATAACCTCTTACTCCTGGTTTACCATCTACCGCAAGATCAACGCCCGCCATAAGCCCATCACCTCTAATATCTGTTACAATTGGTAGATCTTTTAATTCATTCATAACAGCATTTAAGAAATATGATGAAGTGTTCTTTGCTTGTTCAAAAACCCCTTCATTTTCATATATATCTAATGTTGCATGAGATGCTGCTACACATGCAGGGTGGGCAGAATAAGTGTAGCCATGAAAAAACTCAACTCCATGCTCTGGTCCACTATTTACAATCGTACTATAAATTTCATCAGACACACCAACCGCACCCATTGGTTGTGCGCCATTAGTAATTGCTTTTGCCATTGTAATCATATCTGGCTGCACGTTATATTTGTTCGCACCAAAAGCTTCACCAGTTCTTCCAAAACCAGTTATAACCTCATCAAATACCAGAACAATGTCATATTTATCACAAGTTGCTCTAAGCTTTTCTAAATACCCTTTAGGAGGAACTAATGTTCCAGTAGAACCAGCTATTGGCTCAACAAAACAACCTGCAATTGACTCAGGGCCATACATATCTACAAAACGCTGTAAATCATCAGCTAAATAATCTCCATGTTCAGGCTGACCCATATTGAATTTATTTTCTTCCAGCCACGTGTGACGTAAATGAATGACACCAGGCATTGTTGCTGTAAAAACTTCTCTATTTTTTATCATTCCACTTAGTGATGTGCCTCCAATATTTACTCCATGGTAAGCTCTTTCTCTTGATACAAATCGCACTCTCTGTGATTGACCTTTTGCATGTTGGTATGCCTGAATAATTTTTATAGCGCTATCAATTGCAGTTGAACCACAAATAGTAAAAAAAATGTTATTTAAGTCACCGGGCAGCATTTTTGCTAATCGTTCTGCAAGTGTAAATGCAGGCATGTGAGATATAGCAAAACTTGGTGCGTAATCTAATTTTAACAATTGATTATGAACAGCTTCAGCAATTTCTTTTCTGCCATGACCAAGAGGAACGCAAAATAATCCCGATGAACAGTCAATTACTTTATCTCCTTTATGATTATAATAATAAACCCCCTCTCCTTTTTCCAGCAATCTTGGTTCTTGCTTAAAGTCTTTATTTGCCGTGAATGGCATAAAAAAATTTTCGAGAGAATTTGTTGTTGTAGTTGTATTGACCATATGGCTCCTTTAGTCACTTAAATTAAGTGCAATTAATAATAGTAAATTCTATTCTTATCTATCAAGTAGATCAATTGAACAAATTGACAATCAGCAATTTTTCTTGTTTTAAAGATTTGCTGTGGATTAATTTATGCAGCTTTATCTGATTTCGGGTGAAAACTCTCTCCCTTTTCAGCCATATCTCTTAACATTTTACATGGAGCAAATCTTTCTCCATATTTTTGAGCCAATCTGTCAGCTTCTGCGACAAATTCTTTCACCCCAATCATATCTATCATAGATAAAGGCCCACCTGTCCAAGGTGCCATCCCCCAACCAAGTATTGCACCAATGTCAGCGTCGCGAACATCTGTTAATACATTTTCCTCATAACATTTTGCAGTTTCTAAAGCTTGAATATACAGAAGTCTTTGCTTTAATTCCTCAACATTTGGTTGATCTTCTTTTTGCTTAAATAGATTTGATAATTCAGGCCATAAGTATTTTTTTCCATTCTCTGGATATTCATAAAAGCCTTTATTATTTTTCTTGCCAAGTCTTCCTTGTTTTTCCACAAATTCCTCAAGTACTTTTTGTGGCTCAGAAACTGGAAATTCTTTTCCTTCAGCTTCAAAATCTTTTTTTGTTTGAACACCTACTTTATGCGCTAAATCCAAAGCTACCGCATCCATAAGGGCCAGTGGTGCCATAGGCATACCTGTCATTTTACCTGCATTTTCAATCAATGCAGGATTGATCCCCTCGGCAAGCATTTCCATACCTTCGCCTGTGTATGTTCCAAAAACTCTACTTGTATAAAAACCTCTACTATCATTTACAACAATTGCTGTTTTCTTAATTTTTTGAACATAATCCATAGTTTTTGCAAGTGTTTCTTGGGATGTTTCTTTGCCCATTATAATTTCAACTAAAGGCATTTTTTCAACTGGAGAAAAATAATGAACTCCTATGAAATTTTTAGGTCTTTTAGAGTTTTTTGCGAGTCCGGTAATTGGTAGTGTCGATGTATTTGATCCAAAAACTGCAGTTTCTGAAATCTGAGCTTCAGCTTTTGCAGTCACATCAGCTTTTATATCTCTATTTTCAAACACTGCCTCTATAATCATATCTGCGCCTTTAAGTTGTGAATAGTCAGTAGTAGGTGTTATTAAATCTAAAAGCTTTTGTTTTTTTTCCTCAGTAGTCTTCTTTCTACTAAGCGCTTTGTTTAATAAATTTTCAGAATACTCTTTACCTTTTTCAGCACTTTCTTGATTTTGGTCAATTAAAATAACTTCAATACCAGCTTTAGCTGTAACGTAAGCTATTCCTGCACCCATTAAACCAGCGCCAAGCACTCCAATTTTTTTAACATCATATTTTTCAAATTCCTTTGGTCTTCTAGCTCCTTTATTTAGGGCCTGCATATTAACAAACAAACTTCTAACCATATTGCGCGAAACAGGATCCATTAAAACTTTGGTCATTTGCCTTGCTTCAATTCTTAAGCCTGCATCAATAGGCACCTGAACGCCTTCATAAATAGCAGAGAGAATTGCTTTTTGTGCTGGATAATTTCCATATGACATCTTTCTTAAAGAAGACGATGCCGCGGCCCAAATCATCATTCCTTTAGGTGTATATGGAGCTCCACCAGGTAATTTAAATCCTTTTTCATCCCAAGGTTGAACAGCTTTACCGCCATCAAGAATATATTTTTTTGCAGAGCTAATTAGTTTTTCTTTTTCGACTACCTCATTAATCAAACCCATTGCCATTGCTTTTTTTGGCGATACTGGGTTGCCAGCCATCAAAAATCCCATAACGTCTTGAGTAACTCCAGCTAACCTGGGCACTCTTTGTGTGCCACCTGCACCTGGAATCAATCCTATTTTTGCCTCTGGTTGGCCAATTTGTATTCTATCATTATCAGTTGCTACTCGATAATGACATGCTAGACATATTTCTAATCCACCGCCTAAAGCATGCCCGTTAATCGCTGCAACAAATGGCTTTCCTGAAGTTTCCATCGCTCTAAATAATTTATTAAGATTCATTACTCCATCGTATATTGTTTGAGCGGCGGCTACCTTATCCTCTTTTGCCTTATCAAAACCGAATGTATCACTTGAAGTTAGATCAGCGCCCGCAATGAAGGCATCTTTGCCACTTGCAAGAACAATGCCTTTAATATTTTCGTCTTCTAATAATTTTTCAGTAATATCTCGATACTCATTCACTGATTGAGTATTGAGTACATTCATTGATCTATTTTCAAGATCCCATGTGACAACTGCCACACCATCATTATCTACTTCATAACTGATATTAGACATTTTTATTCCTTTTATTAAGTTTAGACGCGCTCGATAATTGTTGCTGTGCCCATTCCACCACCAACACATAGAGTTGCAAGCGCTGTAGATTTTCCAGATCTTTCTAATTCATCTAGAACAGTTCCTAGTATCATCGCTCCAGTCGCCCCTAAAGGGTGACCCATTGCAATAGCGCCACCATTAACGTTGATGTCAGAATGATCAATACCAATATGATCCATGTATCTCAAAACAACAGAGGCAAATGCCTCATTTAATTCCCACAGGTCAATATCGCTTTTCTTCATTCCAAGGTTATCTAAAAGTTTATTAGTTACATCACCAGGTCCTGTAAGCATAATACTTGGCTCAGAACCTATCGAGGCAAATCCTTTAATTCTAGCTCTGGGCTTCATGCCATATTTTTCACCCATTTCTTTTGTACCCATTAATATTCCAGCAGATCCGTCCACTATACCTGATGAATTCCCTGCAGTATGGACATGGTTAACAGCTTCAACTTCAGGGTATCTCTGCTGTATAGTAGCATCAAAGCCAGCCATTTCTCCCATCATAGCGAATGATGGATCTAGCGAACCCAGCGATTGCATAGTTGCTTCTGGTCTCATATGCTCATCGTGGTCAAGAATAGTTAACCCATTTACATCTGTAACTGGAACAACTGAGCTATTAAAACGTTTATCATCCCAAGCTGCTTTTGCTCTTTTTTGACTCTCCACCGCATAAGAGTCTACATCATCTCGTGAATAGCCATATTTTGATGCAATCATATCTGCACTTATGCCTTGCGGCACAAAATAATTTTTTATTGCTACATTTGGATCGGCAACCATTGCACCCCCGTCTGAACCCATTGGCACTCGAGACATTGCCTCTACCCCACCACCAATTGTCATTTGTGATTGACCTGACATAATTTGCGCAGCAGCCATGTTTGTTGCTTCCAAACCAGATGCGCAAAACCTATTAATTTGAACACCTGAAACTGATTGATTATAGTCAGCATTTAAAACCGCTGTTCTAGCAATATCAGCGCCTTGTTCACCAACTGGAGAAACACAACCCAAGACAACATCATCGATGTCAGATGTATCAATTGAATTTCTATTTTTAATATTATTTAGAACTTGAGTTGCTAGTTCTACAGCAGTCACCTCGTGCAAAGAGCCATTTTTTTTACCCTTTCCCCTCGGGGTTCTAACAGTATCGTATATATAGCAGTCAGTCATAATCTCTCCATTTAAAATATTTAACAGTGTGTTTTTACAGTAATAAAATAATTGTAACCACATAAAATTTATTTGTGAATAAATAAATTATATCAATAATTTACCATTAATTATCTAAAGCCAGCTATAAATCAACATCATAAAAAGGGGTAATATCGGGAGATGAAGGGCAGAATCTAAATATAGGTTTTTTTAACGCAAGATTTGGTTCAAAGTTTGGTAATGCAATCAATGCTGAAGATACAGTTTCAAATCCTATATCTGTTTTTACACACATTGCGGATAGTGGGTTATTTGATTTACTATACGAACTTCCAAGGAGCAATTCCCAATCCATCCAATCATTTTTTCCTGGATCAGGAGCAGTTGCCATTGAAAATTGATCAAGATAAGTTTTTATTCTATCAGAGCTTAGGTCATTTCGATCATAAGCTGTAATCATGGACAATCCCTCTGGAATATCAAAATACTCAATTGAAGGTGCATCTTCATCTGATTTTATCCAGTAAGCATTTGTATTATCAGCAATCAACATATTAAAGCCTCGATACGATTTTTTTTCTAAGTCTAAGATTGCATTTATTGCTTCACTTGCATCTGCATGTTCAAGAGCATCTAGAATTAATTCTCCTCTTGATCTTTTGTTTTTCATTGGACCTAAAGTGTCCATACGATTTAGTACTGCTGCAACTAAACCATAATCATTAACAGCCAGCCATGTTCCACCTGCTTCAATATCTTTACCACCAATTATATGATTTTGTTCAGACCAGTGCCGATCAGGAGGTAGAGATTTTCTCTCAATCATTTCGTCTCTATTAGCTCCAATTATAATTGGCCATTCACTATCACTTTGTCTTAGAACTACGATTGAACACATAAAAAATATTTTTATATTAATATCAATTCATTATAATTAAGAAAATACAATGAGTATCGATAAAACTGCATTAATTATTGAAGGGGGAGGAACAAGAGGAGTTTTCTCATTCGGGGTAATTGACACATTTATTAAAGAGCAATTTGATCCATTCAAAATATATATTGGTGTATCAAATGGAGCGGCTGCTCTTAATTGGTATTTGATAAAAGAGAAAGATTACAACCTTGAAAAAATGCTCTATTCGGCCAACAAAAAGTATATTAATTATTTTAATTTTTTTTTAGGTAAAAGCGTAATCGACTTTGAACGTATGTATGAAGATGGTAGAAAATTATTCAACCCAGATCCATATATTATTAAAAAGAATCTACAATCTAAAGAATTATACTTAGCTGCAACTGAAGCTATTTCGGCTAAGGTTGAGTACTTAAAGTTTAATTCAGAACTTTGGTTTGATCAAATGATCGCATCGGGAACCTTGCCACTTATTGTAAAAAAACCAAGTATTATTAATAATTATAGATATTTTGATGGTGGCATAACAGACCCTATACCGGTAAGAAAAGCTTATAGTCTAGGTGCAAAAAAAATTATAATAATTAGAACTTACGAAAAGAATTTTATAAGAACTAATAAAATTGAAAATTATGTTGCTGCTTTATTCATGTCTAAGTATCCAAATTTATCAAAAGCGCTACTAAGACACTCTAAGACCTATAACGACTGCCTAGATTTTATAAAAAATCCTCCAGCTGACTGTCAAATAGTTGAGATATGTCCTCCTATGAGATTAAAAGTAAAAAGAGATACAATTGATCACAATCTGCTAAAAGAAGGATATCAAATAGGTGTCAGAAGTGCTGAGGAATTTTTAAGATTAAATTCTAATTTATTTTATTAAGAATAAATTTATTCAACTCATCCGTCACAGCTGTTGTTGTTTTACATGGGAATGCAATAAAAGCATGGTCTGCTCCAGGAACTATTATTATTTCAGCAATATTATTATGCGCCAACCATCTAGAGTATAATAATAAACTATGGTCTAAAAGCACATCCTTAGTGCCAATTGTAAAAATTGCTGGGGGCATGTCATTAAAATTACCAAACATGGGTGAAACGTCAGGATTAGTTTTGTCTTCATTATTTTGTAAGTAGCTATCTTCAAATTTTTTCATCATTTGAGATGATAAAAGGAGTGTTTCATCTTTTGAAAAAATTTCACTTGGCAAAGGGTTTGCGCTGTAAGTGCCAAAAACTAAGTTCGTTGCTTTAATATTATGATGCAAATTTTTTGATTTTAGTCTTAACAATGTTGTAACAGACAAATGGGCCCCTGCTGACTCGCCACCAATTACAATTTTTTCAGCACCATATTCACTTTTCATATTTTCGATAAGCCATAGAGCAGCATTTTCACAATCATCAGTGGGAGCGGGATAAGGATGTTCAGGGGATAGCCTGTAGTCAACAGATATAACTGTACACTCAAGTTCTTTGGTCATCATTTCAAGCCCGCTGTCTTGTCCCTCCGAACTTCCTAAACAAAAACCGCCGCCATGAATATGCATGTAAATGAATTTTGGATTTTCAATCACAAATTCTCTGATTGAAATTTTTGAAAGGTTATATTCAATAATTCTATTTTTTGCTATTTTAGATTTGGGTTGATCAGGCAATAGTCCTCCGCCCTCAGATCTAATTTTTCTTAGAACTTCAAAAGGTATTTCATGAGTTGGGGGTGCATTTTCGATTAATCGTGAAATATTCTTATTCATCTCAATAATATCTTCATTGATATTTTTATCTTCAAAGGCTTCGGAGCAAATATCTTTATAAAAAAACATAAAATCTTAGGAAATTAAGTCTGTGATTTTTTTCGTAAATTTGAAAGGATAAAGTTTAAAAGTAATCCATAAAATGGCAAAAAAGCAAGGTAACATATCAGTAACTTAAATAATAAATCATTTGTTGCTATAGGAAACCAATTATCTTTCATAAACTCATCACTTGAGTTATAGAAAGCAAAGCCATAAAAAATATAAGTATCAATTATTTGTGCAAAGAAGGTGCTGACAGCTGGAGCAATATACCAATTTTTATTCAGATATAGATCTTCTGTTGTACCTAATTCTTTTCTTAATTTAGAAAATACAAATATATCTAAAAATTGCCCAAGTGCATAGGCGCTTACAGATGCTACTGCTATTCTAAAATCTGCAAAATACAACGAAATAAAGAATGCCGGTACGAAAGCCCCAATAACAATTTTTCTCGCTATTTGAGCTTTATATAAACGAACCGTTAAATCAGTAGTAAGAATTATGAAGGGAAATGTAAACGTTGCTATGGTAAAATCGTAGCTCAAAATAGTAATTGGAAATTGAACTAAGTAATTAGATATACCGATTATAAATATATGTATTATCACCAAAGTGAGGGTTAATCTGTAAAAATTTGTCATGATTTTACTTATATATATTATCGAACTTTAAAATCCACTAATTATAATAAAATTATAATATTATTAATTTGATTGAAATTAAGCTTACAATCCCAACTGAAATAGCCGCTATTAAACCAAGATAGAATGGCTTAATTCCCATAGAAGTAATTGATCTTAGGTTAGTACTTAATCCTAATGACGCCATTGCAATAGTTAGGGATATTTCAGCAACAAATTTAATATTGCTTATCAATAACAACCAATCTTTGGAAGGTAAAATACCAAAGCTGTGTCCATAAGACTGAAGAGTTATATCACCTAAGGTTCTTAGTATACCCATACCAATAAAGCCTAATATAAATAGAGGGAACATACTCAAGATAGAAATATCTTTTTTGTCTTCTGATACGCTTAAATTTTTTTGATAAATATAAGCTATTAGAGGAATTATTACCATCATGCTGGTGTTTCTAACTAATTTAGTTACTGCAGCAATGTCAAGAGTTAGAGGTGAATTGAATTGTTCAGCATAAATTAATCCAGCACCGGCAACTTGAGCAGTTTCGTGTATTGAAGTTCCAATAAATAAGCCTACCGCGTAACTATCGTTTTGAAAAAGATAATAAGCTAGGTAAGGATAAGCGAACATGGCAATAATACCAAACAAAGTGATATTAGCTATTGCATAGGTAACTTCTTCTTTATTGGCATTAATAGCTGGAGCTGTTGCTACAATTGCTGAAGCGCCACAAATACTAGTACCTACCGCTACAAGTGCAGCCATTTTTGCAGAAACATTAATTTTATTACTTAAATATATTACAATTAGAATTGCCGATATTAGACAAATTAAAATTATAGGAAGAGCGGTTATACCTAAATTTATAATATCTCCTAGACCAAGACGAATACCGAGACAAATAATTCCAAATCTTAAAATCTTTTTTATACTAAAATCAATTCCTGAGCTGAAAGCTTTTGGTAAATTCATTATATTACCAATCATTAAGCCAATTATTATGGCAAGCATAATTGATGAAATAGGACTTTTATCAAACCCCATAATCTCAGTACCAATATATTCATTGCTAAAAATACCTATACAAGCGATTAAGATGCTCAAACCTACTCCAGGCAACAAATTAATAAAACTATCTTTCATATTCAATTATTATAATCCATAAATTTTAAACATTGTTTTGGTGTTGCGTCAAAATAACTAAAGCCTTCATTCCATACATACTCCGCATCCAAACAACATTCTAATTTCATCAGATCACTGCTATGTTGTTGGTAGCATATTTCATTCAATGGCAGTCTGATTCTATAATTATAAATATCGACTAATATATAGATTAGTGTGATTATAATTAGGATCATTATAGAAATTATATTAATTCCAACTCTAGTTTTTTTATAATTTAGTGTCTTTAGGTTTAAAAAAAAATACAAAAAAGGCAAAATTACAAAAATTATTAAAATAGAAAAAAATATATCGGGGGAAATTTGATGTTGTGGATTGATCTCATTTTTTTGATACCAACTGTATAAAGGATAATAGATAATTAAGATTATTGATATAGCCCAAATAAAATAGATAGTAATAGCTATGGGATTTAGATTTTGAGTATTTTTTTTTGAGAGTTTTTTAATAGAAAAAATTGGAGTTAGAAAGATGTATAGTACTTTTATAATTAAAAAAATATAAAACATTTTTATTTTCTAATTAATTTCCAAATTCCACTTTTAGAATCATCAATAATAATAAAAATTTCTCCTTTACTATTAAATTCTACATCACGCATTCTACCTTCTCTTTCATACAAAACTTGTTCATTAATCACTTTGTCATTTTTATAATCAAGACTAATTAACTTTTGCGCTTTTAAGCTTGTTACTAGAACTTTATTATTTAATTCAGGAAATTTTTCACCTTGATAAAATATCATGTTACTTACTGCTATTGAAGGTATCCACCTGTAAATAGGCTTAAGTAATCCTGGTTTCCATGCACTACCGTCTCCAATGATAGAGCCATCATAGTCAGTCCCTCCCCAGGCAACGAGCATCCATCCGTAATTACTTCCCTTTGAAACTTTTCCAAAAAAATCTCCTCCTTTGGGTCCATGGTTTGTAATGTATACTTCATTATCAACTGGTGAAACTGCCATGCCTTGAGGATTTCTAACTCCAATTTGATAGATTTCCGGTAACCAGTCTTTATTTGTTGTTAGTCCAGGATTACTTTTAGGAATTGAGCCGTCTAAATTTAATCTAATAATTGTACCAAAATGATTTGTAGGATCTTGCGCTGCCATACCTTGAGCTCTCTCCCCTACGCTTGCAAATAAATAATTATCTTTGACAGCTAGTCTTGATCCCCAATGAATATCGGTATCAACAGGAGGATCTGATCTAAATATATTTTTAAAATTTTCTAATCTATCATTAACTAGTTTGCCAGCAGCTATCGATGTAGTCGTATGTTTGCCGTATCTTTTTTCTGTATAACTAACATATACCATTCCTTCATGGAAGAGAACATCGAGCATACCACCTTGCCAGCCCACCTCGAGAACTTTAAGGTTATGGTCTAACTCAATCTTTTCTTGAGTTTTAAGATTAATTTTTAAAATTTCTCCTGATTTTTGAGTAACAAGTAAATTATGATCATCAATAAAGCTCATACCCCATGGTCTATTTAATCCATCAAAAGCTTTTTCTAATGAGTAATTCTCTGAATGGGCTGTATTTATAAATACAATAAACAGGCAATAAAAATAGAAAATATACTTTAATCTTTTCATTAAAGTTTAAGCTATTTTCTTGGAGGTAGGCTTTTAACCATTGTAAGATTTTTAAGTATAGAAGATGATCTTCTATGTTCAGCTAACTCTTGATACTCAGTATCTTTATACCAATCTCTCGCTGCTTCAGGCGAAGGAAACGTAAAAATGATTAGCCTTCCGTCAATAGGTGAAGTTCCTTCAAAATGTTCTGACTCATTATCATAAGTAACAAATTCACCACCATACTTTTTAAGCAAAGGAAAAAAACCTTTTTCATAATTACGATATTTATCCTTTTCATGGATTACTAAGTTAGCAATTATGTATGCTTTTTGCTCAGACATTATTTCTCCAATTGTATTTTTTTACTATTTTAGATATGAATTAATTAATTGGAAGAAGTAATTTTTTTCTTTGGATCAAAAAAGGGTTTTTCGACAACAGTGCAGTCAAAAAATTTACCATTAATATCTACTTGAAAGCCATTACCTAAGCTTGCCTCTTCAATATTGACCATAGCTAAAGCAATATTTTTTTCTAATCTAGGCGAATAAACTGCAGAAGTAATTTTTCCAACATTATTCTGCTTATTGTCTATGAGAGGCCAAAAAGTTGTATTTGGCATCTTGAGTCTTTCACAGGCAATCTCCAATCCAACTTGCATACGTTTGACGCCCTCTTTTTTTATTTTTTTAAGCGCTTTTTTGCCAATAAAATCAATATCACCATTGAGATTTATTAATCGATCTAAACCTAGCTCGTAAGGATTAGTACTAATGTCTGCATCTGCATGATAAGAAAGCATTCCACCTTCAATTCTTCTAATTGACGACGTATGTCCGGGCTTTAGTCCAAAATTCTTACCCGCAGCCATTATGCGTTCCCACAAATCATCTCCTTTGGAGCCATCACGCAAATAAATCTCATAACCAAGTTCACTTGACCATCCAGTTCTAGATACAACTAGAGGAATATCATCCAGATTCAGTTCTTTAAGCCAATAGTATTTGAGATCTCTAATTGTCTCACCAAATAGTTCTGTCATGATATCCATTGAGCGAGGTCCTTGAAGTTGTAATGGAGATGCATCTGGTTCAGAAATATTTACATCTAAATTAGAATTTACTGCAACTCCCTGTGCCCATAAAAGAATATCGCTATCAGCTAAAGAGAGCCAAAAATGATTTTCTGCCAACCTAAGTAGTACTGGGTCATTTAAAATCCCACCTTCATTGTTTGTTATTAAAACGTATTTACATTGACCAACTGAAAGATTAGATAAATCTCTTGGTGTCAAAAGCTGAATAAATTTAAAGGCATCAGGTCCAGTAATTTCAACTTGGCGTTCAACAGAAACATCACAAAGTATTGCCGTATTAACAAGATTCCAAAAATTTTCCTCAGGATTTCCAAAATCACGAGGTATATACATGTGATTGTACACGGAGAACCCTTTTGCCCCCCATTTTACTGTCGCATTGAAGAATGGGGATTTTCTAATTTGCGTACCAAAGCCAAAATCTTGGTTTTCCATAAATTATTGTCTCCTAATTGTTATTTATGATTGGTTAAACAGAATATCTATATGATGTTGATCTATCATCTCTAAATCTAAATGTCTCTAAAAAAAGCCAAAATATAGGAGTTTTTTCATAAGTTTAGAAGCCTGCCAATATGACTTAGGAATACAGCACACTCACTAAAAGTATTTAATATTATATAGGCATGTACAATGAAATGTATGACGAGTCTAAGTCAAAAATTAGAAAATTGTATTCTAGCGTAAGCTCTTGGCTAGAAAAAATGCCCCCTGAGGTGATTGCTAATAAAAATTTTGCCGTAGAGTCTCATTTTAAGAATATTGGAATAACATTTTCACTAAATTCAAAAAATAAAAAGGAAAGAATAATACCTTTCGACCTCGTACCTAGAATTTTCACAAATAAAGAATGGTCAAAATTAGAAAAAGGTGCAATCCAGAGAACAAAAGCTCTTAATGCTTTTCTATATGATATTTATAATCATGGAGAAATTTTTAAAGCCGGCATTATTCCAAAAGAAGTTGTTTATAAAAAAGAAACTTTTCTTCCTGGCATGATGGGTTTCACACCTCCTAGAAAAATATATAGCCCAATTATCGGTATTGACTTAGTAAGAACAGGCAAAGACGAGTTCTTTGTTTTAGAAGATAATTGTAGAACACCATCGGGTGTATCTTACATGCTGGAGAATAGAGAACTGATGATGAGGATGTTTCCAGATTTATTTATTAATGAACGTATTTTGCCTGTTGATGATTATCCTACCAGATTATTAAAAACATTAATGAGTTTGGCACCCAAGAAGTGTGAGAATTCTGAGCCCGTTGTTGTTTTATTAACACCTGGTCCATTAAATAGCGCTTATTATGAGCACAGCTTCTTATCTGACCAAATGGGTATCGAAATGGTTCAGGCAAACGATTTGTATGTAGATGGAGAATTTCTATATATGAAAACAGTTGATGGGCCTCAACGTGTAGATGTAGTTTATCGTAGAATTGATGATAATTATTTGGATCCGTTGTCATTTAAATCTGAGTCAGTAATTGGAGTTCCGGGTATTATGAATGTATATTTATCAGGCGGAGTAAATGTTTGCTCTGCTCCGGGCGCAGGTATTGCTGATGATAAGTCTGTTTATGTTTATGTCCCTGAAATGATTAAATTTTATTTAGGTGAAACACCAATTTTAAACAATGTACACACTTGGAGATGTGAAAAAAAGGATGAGCTAAAATACGTTCTAGAAAATCTTAATGAGCTTGTTGTAAAAGAAGTTGATGGTTCTGGAGGCTATGGGATGTTAGTGGGACCTAAATCAACAAAAGAAAATATTGAGGCTTTTTCTAAAAAATTAATTTCTAATCCATGTGGCTATATTGCACAACCTACCCTGGAGCTTTCAAGTACACCTACATTAATTAATAACAAATTAACAGGCAGAAGGGTTGATTTAAGACCTTTTTGTTTGCTGGGGACTGAAGCTCAACTATGCCCCGGTGGATTAACAAGAGTCGCTTTGGAAGAGGGATCATATGTAGTTAACTCATCTCAGGGTGGAGGTGTAAAAGATACTTGGGTTATGTCGGATTAAATGAACTTATGTTAAGTAGAACAGCAGAGAATTTATATTGGATAAGTAGGTATATGGAACGTGCAGAAATGACTGCACGACTACTTGACGTTGGATACAGAATGTCTTTGTTTCCAAACCCAGTTGGCCATCATAACGAATGGGACTCCGTTTTGTCTGCAGCAGGCTCGATTAATGGATACAGAGAAAAGTATGATAAAATAGAGCAAAAAAAAGTTCAGGATTACTTATTATTTGATGAAGATAATCCCTCCTCGGTATACAACTGTATTTCTAATGCTAGAAATAATGCACTTGTAGTTAGAACAGCTTTCACTTCTGATGCATGGATTGCAATAAATAAAACTTACCAAGAACTAATGCGCCTTAAGACTGATGACTATACACAGGCAGATGTTCCTAACTTTACTGAATGGACAATTCAACAAGTAAATATGTTCAGAGGTGCAATAAATTCATTGTTAAGAAATGATGGATATCATTTTATTTTTTTAGGTGCTTTTATTGAAAGAGCTGATAATTCAGCAAGACTTTTAGATGTAAAATATTTTGTATTGTTACCAAAAGCTGAATTTGTGGGTAGTAATTTAGATAACCTACAATGGACAATATTGCTACGCTCTCTATCATCATTTCGAGCTTTTCGTTGGGCGTATCATGGAGATATTACTGCAACAAAAGTAGCTGATTTTTTTATACTTAATAATGAATGCTCTAGATCTCTAAGTTTTTG
>ERZ802822.175-NODE-175-length-48879-cov-17.721630_pt1 | contig 48879 bp, 35 predicted proteins | sample MGYA00345649_ERZ802822 | MGnify/ENA primary metagenome ERZ802822 (study PRJEB30503, sample SAMEA104212359) | marine metagenome | biome: Westerlies Biome; feature: [SRF] surface water layer (ENVO:00010504) within the epipelagic zone...; material: water...
TGGCGCACCCGAGAGGATTCGAACCTCTGACCTCTGCCTTCGGAGGGCAGCGCTCTATCCAGCTGAGCTACGGGTGCGACGGGCGAGCCTTACTGCCATCGGTTGGGGTTATACGCCCTCGCGCCGCCGCTGCCAAGCCATTTGCCATTTGCCCCATTGCCATTTGCCCCATCGCCATTTGCCGGGCATTCCCCGTACCACCATTATAAAACTGCGGCCAATCACCTTGCAGCCACGCCACATAGAGGGCACACCACACCACACCACATCGGTACCGCGTCTCTGATCAACGCGCGCCCACATTTTCGGCGATCATCGAGATCATTTCGAACATGATGGCACCGCCGACCATGGCGGTGATGTTGTTTGGCGAATCCTTGGTCGGCATCATGCACACCACATCGCCGCCAATGATGTTCATGCCGCGCGCTGCATGCAGCAGGCCAAACGCTTCATCCATGGAAAATCCGGTCACGCCAGGCTCTATGTTGGAAACAGCAGGCGCAACAGACGGGTCAAGGCAGTCCAGGTCGAAGGTGATGTAAACCGGCCGGCCGGCCAATACCTGTCTGGCCTGCGCAATCACATCGGCTGCGCCGCGCTGTCGGTATTCGGCCATTGTCACAACATTATAGCCATAATCATAGGAAGGCTGCAGCCAGTCGAGCGTACGCGGATGGCCGCGCAGACCGATCTGCATCGACCCGGACGGGTCAATCAACCCCTGATCGGCCGTATAGGCACCCCAATGCGCCGCTGATTTCTCAGCCCCCAGAAAATGGTCGACGGTCGTGAACACATCGGTATGCGCATCCAGATGCAAAAAGCATATCTTCTCGCCGCCCGCCAGCTTGCCGCGCCCCAGCCCCTGAATGATGCCGCCAGTGATCGAATGATCACCGCCGATCGACACCGGCCGCGCCCCGCTGGCATCAATATCGCGATAGAAATCGGTAATCCGCTGGATGCAGTCCTCATTGTCATTGGCGCGTGGAAACGGCACATCGCCGGCATCGACAATGGTGGCCGTCTCCCATGGATCCATCTGAAAGCCGCCATGCGCACGGCGTTGCAGGGCGGATACATTGCGCACGGCGCGCGGGCCCAGATGCTGGTCACGCTCGGTGGTCCCATTGCCGGTGGAATGCGGCACACCCACCAGTGCGATATCGGCGCCCTCGGGGCTGGTATGCGGCGCGCGAAACAAAGTCGGCACCCCCCACCAGTAAAGGTTGTCCATCATGCTCTGATCATGCTTGTCAGCCATTGCCCTGCCTTTCGCGAAAAGAATGTTACCGCGCAAACTATGCCGCAAATCGGCGGCAAGGGGCAGAAGAATTGGCCGGATGAGCCGGATGCGGGGCTAGCCGCTGGTCATTTCCAGAAACACATCCTCAAGATCGGGCTCTGCCGTGGTCACATCATCAACCGTGATGCCGGTTGCATTCACGATGGCAATAATCTGCGCCGCGTTCATCTTGTTCGGATCGAAACGGATGACCAGCCCATTGGTGTTGCCGCCAGTGCCGCTTCCGCCAGTAAGATGCGCGCCAAGCTGGACAAGTTCATCGGGCAACGGGTCGGGAATTGTGCCGCGCACACCAAGGTGAATTTCCTTGCGGCTGGCAGTGGCCATGAGATCGGCCTTCGATTTGTTGGTGATCAGCTGGCCGCGATCCAGAATGGCGATCTGGTCGCACAGCGCCTCGGCCTCTTCCAGATAATGCGTTGTCAGGATGATGGTGACACCAGCCGCGTTCAGGGCCCTGACATTATCCCACAGCTGCTGGCGCAGCGCGACATCGACACCTGCCGTTGGCTCGTCCAGTACCAGAACGGGCGGTGAATGCACCATCGCTTTTGCCACCAGCAGGCGTCGCCGCATACCGCCGGACAGCCGCCGCGCATAGGTGTGTGCCTGCTCCGACAATCCGACAAGTTCCAAAAGCGCATCGCTGCGCCGCTCGGACGCGGGCACACCGAACAGGCCTGCCTGCATTTCCAGCGTTTCACGCGGGGTGAAATAGGCGTCGATGTTCAATTCTTGCGGCACGATACCGATATTGGCGCGCGCCTGGCGCGGATTGCCATCAATGTCCGTCCCCCACACGCTGACCATACCGCCAGTCTTTACAACCGTGCCGGCAAGTATATTGATGAAGGTGGATTTGCCGGCCCCGTTTGGTCCCAGCAGTCCGAAAATACACCCGACCGGAATATCCAGCGACACATCATGCAAGGCTGTTTTCGGCACGGTGCCAGCATAGGTCTTTTGCAGATTGCTGGCGCGAATGGCGATCGCGTCTTCAGGGGTGCGTATAAAGGGCTGGGTCATGGCAAAACTCAAGTGGTGGAACAGCGGATGCTGCCTTTTTCTCGATATGAGGATGATGACATAGGCCGCGATAGATATATGGGCATGATGATCGGGTTTTGCATGCTATGATGATTTCTGCAAACGCAATTGCATCGCATTGCGCTTGGCGATAAATTCCGAGACAAGGTGTCTTGCGCCGGTCTGGCAAACATGACGTTGTGCCGGCAGCGCTTTTTCGGGGGATAAGGGAATGGGCATGGCCGAACCGCAGGCTGATGAAATGATCATTGCAACCACCAGCGATCGTGTGGCCTGCAACGGTGGCGGGGGCGCACTTGGCCATCCGCAGGTATGGCTGACGCTTGGCACTGATGGCCGGGTGACGTGCCCCTATTGTTCGCGCCAATATGTGCGCAGCACGGATGAGGATGATGACTAGATCAACCCTGATGCGCGTGGCGTCTGCCATATGAGTGAACGCGAACAGCTGGTCCTGATCGACGGGTCAGGCTACATCTTCCGTGCCTTTCATGCCTTGCCGCCAATGACCCGCCGTGATGGCACACCGGTCAATGCGGTTTATGGCTTTACCAGCATGGTGATGAAGCTTGTTGATGATCTGGCACCGCACCATGTGGCGGTGGTGTTTGATTCGGCGCGCAAGACGTTTCGAAACGACATTTATGAAGCCTACAAGGCGAACCGCAGTGAACCACCGGAAGAGCTGGTGCCGCAGTTTGATCTGGTGCGTGAGGCGACAACCGCCCTGTCACTGCCACAGCTGGAATTGCCCGGCTTTGAAGCAGATGATCTGATCGCAACCTATGCCGCGCTTGGTGAGGCAGCTGGTCTTGAGACCATTATCGTTTCATCCGACAAGGACCTGATGCAGCTTGTCCGCGGCGGGATCACTATGCTTGATCCGATGAAACAGCGCCGCATCGGTGATGCCGAGGTGTTTGAGCGCTTTGGCGTTAACCCCGACAAGGTTGTGGATGTGCAGGCGCTTGCCGGGGATTCGACAGACAACGTGCCGGGTGTGCCGGGGATTGGCGTGAAGACGGCTGCCGAGCTGATCAACAATTTTGGTGATCTTGACAGCTTGCTGGCGCAGGCCGAGACGATCAAGCAGCCCAAACGGCGCGAGAATCTGATCAATTTTGCCGAGCAGGCGCGTATCAGCCGAGATCTGGTGCGGTTGCGTGACGATACGCCACTGCCTCTGCCGCTGTCTGATTTGAAGCGCGGCGAGCGTGACATGGACCGGCTGAAGGCCTTTCTGCTGGAGCAGGATTTCAAGCGCCTGCTGGTGCGCATTGGTGATGCTGGTGAGGGCGGCAGCATGCGCGCTGAGCCTGCTGTGCGGTCGATGGGGGGCACACCGCAACCGTCAGCCACGACGGGTTCTGCGACGTCCGGGTCCGCTATATCCGGGCCGAACATGCACGGGCCGAACATACCCGTGCCGAACATACCCGTGCCGAATGATGTGGGCACACCCGAATATCAGCTGATCACCGATGCCAAAACGCTGGAAGAATGGATTGCGGCGGCGCGCAAGCAGGGCTATCTGGCGGTTGATACCGAAACCAGCGCGCTGAATGCCGCGGCTGCTGATCTTGTTGGTATCTCGATGGCACTGGTGCCGGGCAAGGCCTGTTATATACCGCTGCGTCATGGCGGTGTGCCGGTTGGCGGTGACGGGCAGAGCGGGCTGGATTTTGATGCCACGCCAGCCAACATACCGCAGCAAATTCCGTTTGATCACGCAATGGGCCTTCTGCAGCCATTGTTCGAAGACCCGGCAGTGCTGAAGATCGGGCACAATCTGAAATATGACAGCCATGTTCTGCTGCGGCCATCGAATGGTGGCATAAAGCTGGGTCCGGTGGATGACACGATGTGTCTGTCCTATGTGCTGGATGGCGGGCGTGTCGGCGGCCATTCAATGGATTATCTGGCTGGGCACTGGCTGGATTACACGACCATCAAATATGAGGATGTATGCGGCAAGGGTGCCAAGCAGGTGCCGTTCGGATCGCTGTCGCCCGAAGCGGCGCTGGATTATGCAGCCGAAGATGCGGATATCACGTTGCGCTTGTGGCAGTTGCTGAAACCCCGTCTGGCCACCGAAGGTGTCGCCTCGGTCTATGAACGTCTTGAACGCCCGCTTATACCAATCCTTGCTGATATGGAACATGCCGGCATAACGGTTGATCCTGCCATTCTGGCGCGCATGTCGAATGATTTTGCTACGAGGATGGAAGCATTGCAGACTGAAATTCACGGCCTCGCCGGCGAGAATTTCAACATCGCCTCTCCAAAGCAGCTTGGCGAGATCCTGTTTGACAAGATGGGCCTGCAAGGCGGCAAGAAGTCAAAGACCGGTGCCTATTCAACATCGGCTGATGTGCTTGATACGCTGGCTGCCGAAGGGGTGGAAATGGCGCAGCGGGTGCTGGACTGGCGTCAGCTTGCCAAGCTGAAATCCACCTACGCCGATGCGCTGGTGGAAAGCATTCTGCCGGCCACCGGGCGTGTTCATACATCCTTTTCGATGGTGGGCGCATCGACCGGGCGTCTGTCGTCATCTGATCCCAATGTTCAGAACATTCCGATCCGCACTGCCGAGGGCAGACAGATCCGGACCGCCTTTGTGGCTGCCCCGGGCTGCAAGCTGATCTCTGCCGATTATTCGCAGATCGAACTGCGTCTGGTGGCGCATGTGGCGGGCGAGACATCGATGATCGAGGCCTTTCACGACGGGGTTGATATTCACGCGCGCACCGCATCCGAGGTGTTTGGGGTGCCACTGGATTCCATGGATTCTGAAACACGCCGCCGTGCCAAGGCGATCAATTTCGGGATCATCTACGGTATTTCCGGGTTCGGGCTGGCGCGCCAGCTGGGCATTCGCCAGGGTGAGGCACGCGACTACATCGCCGCCTATTTCGAAAACTTCCCGGGCATCCGGACCTATATGGACAAGATCAAGACCGAGGCGCGCGAAACCGGTTTTGTTGAAACGCTGTTTGGCCGACGCATTCATATCAATGGCATTACCAGCAGCAACCCGGCGCAACGTGGTTTTGCCGAACGCCAGGCAATCAACGCCCCCATTCAGGGTAGCGCTGCCGATATCATAAAGCGGGCGATGATCCGGCTGCCGGCCGCACTGCGGTCTGCCGGTATCGAGGCGCAGATGCTGTTGCAGGTCCATGACGAACTGATTTTTGAAACCCGGGATCATCTTGCCGAACAGGCGGTCAGCGTGATCACGTCGGTGATGGAAGATGCTGTGACGCCGGTGCTTGATCTGGCGGTGCCGCTGGTTGCTGATGCCGGGATTGCTGCAAGCTGGGCTGAGGCGCACTGAGTCCTCCTGGCCGGTCTGGTCAAGTCGGGCTTTGCGGCGGGATTGCGGCGACGCATCGCAAAACCCGGCCAAATCTGGCCCGATGCTGTCTTATCTTGGCCCTTTTTCTGGGTAAATGTGGCAAGGTGAGCAGCGCAGACGCCAGGCGTGTCCGGCCGCCCACATGGCAGGCACGTTCGGGAGATACAAAATGGCAACTCGCATTGCACTCGTTGATGATGACCAGAACATCCTGACCTCGGTGTCGCTGACACTCGAGGCCGAGGGGTTTGAGATCGATTGTTATCATGATGGCGAAACGGCCCTTCGGGGGCTGGCCCAACGCCCGGTTGAACTGGCTGTGCTCGATATCAAGATGCCGCGTATGGACGGCATGGAGCTGCTTCAGAAAATTCGTGCCGGCTCCAGCCTTCCGGTAATCTTTCTGACCAGCAAGGATGACGAGCTGGATGAGGCGCTGGGTCTTGGCATGGGCGCGGATGACTACATCACCAAGCCGTTTTCACAGCGCCTGTTGCTGGCCCGTATCCGTGCGGTGCTGCGCCGCGCCAGCCATGGGGACATGGATCCGGAAGGCCCCAACATCGTGCGCCAGGGGGAATTGCTGATGGATCCCGACCGGCATCTGTGTAGCTGGAAGGGGAATGAGGTCAAGCTGACGGTGACCGAATTCCTGATTCTGCAGGCACTGGCTGCGCGCCCCGGCATGGTCAAGAACCGCGACCAGCTGATGGACGCTGCCTACGGGGAATCGATTTTTCTGGATGATCGTACAATCGACAGTCACATCAAGCGCCTGCGCCGGAAAATTCGCGCGCTCGACAAGGAATTCGACAATATCGAAACGCTTTACGGTATTGGCTATAAATATCGGGCGTCCTGAACGGGCGAGCCGCATTTGCAGCGTGATTATGTGCGATGTGATATGTGCGATGTAATATGTGCGATGTAATATTCTGGGTGTCTTCGCAAGATGGCAGGCGCACAGGGCTTGGGGTGGAAGCGTGATCGACAAAGTTAAATCCGCGGTCAGGCAGCTGCTGAAACGCAAGGTTATCGGTCGCCCGCTCGTCCGGTTGCGTTTCAGGATGAGCCGTCTCAGCACGCGGATCATGGCCATCATGCTGTTCCCGCTGGTGTTGTTCTTTGTCGGTCTGTTTTCCATTGACCAGTATCGCACCACGCTGATCCGGTCAGAATTCACCGCGCTTGAACGGCAGGGGTTCACACTCGCGCGCTCGCTGGCGCTGGCGCAATCAGAAATTGACGGGGGGCTGGCGCGTCGCCGGCTGTCACCCGAAACGATGAACCATCTATTGCCGCTGGTGGGATATGGCACCGAATTGCGGGCGCGGGTGTTTCGCACTGATGGCTGGCTTCTTGCCGATACCGCTCGCAGCAGTGATGGGGGCGAGGCGAGGCTGCAACGTCGTCGCCCGGCTGGCAACTGGGAACGGTCGTCTCGCTATTTTCAGGCAATGATGCGCCGCGCTGCCGGCATGATCGGCAGTGATCGCACGCTGCCAGTCTATCGCGAAGGGCGACAGCAATCGGCGAATGACTATGATGAGGTTCTGCTGGCGCTGGCGGGCGAACCGGCGCGCCAGCTCCGCCAGGACAGGCGGGGCAGGCTGGTCCTGTCAGTTGCGGTGCCCATTCAGGATTTGCGGCTTGTGCGCGGGGCACTGCTTGTCAGCATCAGTGGCGGCAAGATCGAGGAAGAAATCGCCGAGGTCAATGTCGTCTTCATCCAGCTTTTTGGTATTGTCACGCTGATCACCATCGCGTTGAGCGTCTATCTGGCGCGTTCGATCACCACGCCGATCACCTATCTGGCCGCCGAGGCTGACAATCTGCGGCGCAGCCGTGACCTGTCAGCCCGCATGCAGCGTCTGCCGCGACGACGCGATGAAATCGGGCGGCTGTCAGAATCGCTGATCGAACTGACGGACGAGCTTCAAAAGCGGATGGCAGCAACTGCCGGCTTTGCTGCTGACGTGTCGCACGAACTGAAGAATCCGCTGTCATCACTGCGCAGTGCAACTGAAACAATCAGCCGCATCTCGGACCAGAAACAGCAGAAGAAGCTGATGAATATCATCCTGCGTGATGTCGTCCGGCTCGACCGGTTGATCACGGATATATCGCGTGCCAGCCGCCTTGATAACGAGATGGCTACGGAATCGGCCACCAGGATCGACCTTCGTGATCTTGTTGATAATTTCGTTGCAGCACGCCAGCCGACAACCGAAAGCCACACGCTGTCATTCGATGCTGTCGACGATCCTGTGCTGGTCAATGTCCAGGACGGAAGGCTTGTCCAGATCCTCGACAATCTGCTTGCCAATGCAGCCTCCTTTGCACCGCCCGCAACCACCATCAGCTTTTCGGTTGGTATGACCGCAGCAGGGGAAGCCAGCCTCGAGGTCCGTGACAAGGGGCCGGGCATACCGCCCGACCGTCTTGAAGAGGTGTTCGACCGCTTTTATTCGGAACGCCCGGCGGATGAGGCATTTGGTGAACATTCAGGGCTTGGCTTGTCGATCGCCCAGCAAATTGCCCGCGGCTATGGCGGCAATCTGGTGGTACGCAACGAGGACGGGGCCTGCTTTACGTTAACACTGCCCTGTGCATCGACCTGACCATCTTATTTGTCGGAAAGCCCGGTTATTTGTCGGAAAGCCCGGTTATTTGTCGGAAAGATTGGCAGTCGCTGATATACTGCAATCATGCAAGATGATGAATGCAAACTGGTTCTGCTGACCGGTGCGTCCGGATCAGGGCTTTCGACAGCCATGAAAGCGCTGGAAGACAGCGGGTTTATGGCGGTCGACAACATGCCGCTGGCCCTGATTGACCAGCTGGTCGCACTGGTGGTTGAAACCGAGGAGCGCAGCCTTGCCATTGCGCTGGACGCACGCACCACGGGATTTTCCCCACAGGCTGTTGCGCGTCTGGCCGAGAATCTGCGCAACAAGTTCGGTGATCGCCTGTCGGTCGTGCATCTGTCTGCCAGCCATGATGATCTGCTGCGCCGCTTCAATGCAACCCGGCGTCAGCACCCGCTGGCGGAAACCATGCCGCTGGCAGATGCTGTGGCCACAGATGCACACGACATGGCGGGACTGGCGCCGCTTGCCGATCTGCACCTTGATACAAGTGGCATGAAACCGGCAGAGATGCGATCGCAACTATTGGCGGCGCTTGATCCGGAGGCTGATTTTCGAACCCGGGTTCGTGTTGTCAGCTTTTCCTATCGCCGGCGCATGCCAGAGCACACAGACATGATGCTCGATATGCGGTTTGCCAACAATCCACACTGGAATACCGACCTGCGCGACTTTACAGGCCTCGACAAGGAAGTTGAAGATTTTCTGAATGCTGATACAGCCTTGCAGGAGGTGATGGATAATTTCCGATCTATGTTGTCCGCCATGCTGAAGCGTATGGAAGATGAAGGTCGTCCTTTACTGAACCTGGCCTTTGGGTGCACGGGCGGGCGTCACCGGTCAGTCTGGGCGGCTGAGTGCATCGGCAAATGGCTGCGCAAAAGGGGCCATTACGTTACAATCACGCATCGTGAAATTTCGGATGATTGATAAACCTGCATGTGCCGTCATGGTGGCATCTGCAGTGCGTCACCTTTCAGGTTTTCATTTTTCTTCCTATCTGATAACAACGCCAAGGGTTTTCACATACCGTCAGGATTTTCGATGTCGACCGATTATATTGTAGCCGATCTTCAGCTGGCCGACTGGGGCCGCAAGGAACTCTCCATTGCCGAAACGGAAATGCCGGGCCTGATGGCGTTGCGCGACGAGTTTGGAGCCGCCAAGCCTTTGAAGGGCGCACGCGTTGCCGGATGCCTGCATATGACAGTGCAGACAGCTGTGCTGATTGAAACACTTGTTGACCTCGGTGCTGATGTCCGCTGGTCGTCCTGTAACATCTACTCGACGCAGGATCAGGCCGCCGCCGCCATCGCCGCTGCCGGCGTGCCCGTCTTTGCAAAAAAGGGCGAGACCCTTGCCGAATATTGGGAATATGTCGACCGGACATTCGACTGGGCCGATGGCGGTACAGCAAACATGATCCTCGATGATGGCGGTGATGCCACGATGTATATTCTGCTTGGTGCGCGCGCCGAAGCAGGAGAAGACGTTCTGGCCAACCCGACAAGCGAGGAAGAAGAATTCCTGAAAGCGCAGATTCACAAGCGCAAAGACAGCAGCCCTGGCTGGTTCACCCGCCAACGAGATGCCATCAAGGGTGTGTCCGAAGAAACCACGACCGGTGTTCTGCGCCTGTATCAGCTTGCCGAGGCTGGCGGCCTGCCCTTCCCGGCGATCAATGTGAATGACAGCGTCACCAAGTCGAAATTTGACAATCTTTATGGCTGCCGTGAATCACTGGTTGATGGCATCCGCCGTGCGACCGATGTGATGCTGGCTGGCAAGGTTGCCGTTGTTGCCGGTTACGGTGATGTCGGCAAAGGCTCTGCCGCCTCACTTCGTCAGGGCGGTGCGCGCGTGATGGTAACTGAAGTTGATCCGATCTGCGCTCTGCAGGCGGCGATGGAAGGCTATGAGGTCGTGACCATGGAACAGGCGGCGACCAAGGCTGATATCTTTGTCACCGCGACAGGCAACAAGGATGTGATCACCATGGATCACATGCGCGAGATGAAGGATCGTGCGATCGTCTGTAATATCGGCCATTTCGATAACGAGATTCAGGTGTCGTCACTGCAGAACATGAACTGGTCCGAGATCAAGCCGCAGGTTGACGAGGTTGAATTCCCGGACGGCAAGCGGATCATCATGCTGGCCAAGGGCAGGTTGGTGAATCTTGGGTGTGGAACCGGCCATCCATCCTTTGTGATGTCTGCATCCTTTACCAATCAGGTGCTGGCGCAGATGGAATTGTGGAACGAAGGCGACAAGTATGATCGCAAGGTCTACACATTGCCGCGCCATCTTGATGAGAAGGTGGCAGCACTGCATCTTGCCAAGGTCGGGGCAACCCTGTCAGCGCTCAGCGCCGAGCAGGCTGCCTATATCGGTGTGGAAGAGCAGGGACCGTTCAAAGGCGATCAGTATCGCTACTAGATTATGCCAGAATAGATAATGCTGGAATTGCAACTCACGCTTCAGGACCCGGCCGCCACCGCGCGGCTGGGTCTTTTGCTGTCCGGGCATTTGCAGGCCGGGGATGTCATTGCCCTTGAAGGTGCGCTTGGTGCCGGAAAATCGGTGCTGGCACGCGGCATTATTCAGGCGGCCTGTCCGGCAGAGGATGACATCCCCAGCCCGACTTTTACCCTTGTGCAAACATATGAGCCGGATGCATTGCCGCCGATCATGCATTTTGATCTCTATCGGCTGGAAACACCTGAAGAGTCGTTGGAACTCGGCATCGAGGATGCGTTTATCGATGCCATCTGTCTGATCGAATGGCCGCAACGCCTTGGCGCGTTTCTGCCGCGCACCGCCTTGACCATCACACTTGTCGATGGTGTTGATGCGACCAGCCGGGTTGCACAGATCAGTGGTGATGCACGCTGGCAGCCGGTGCTGGACGCATTGCGCACACAGATGCAGGACATAACCTGACACTGGCCCTGATCTCTGGCCCTGATCTTTGGCCGGGTCCTCACGCAAATTTGTTACACAGTCTCTTACCGCCATGCGCTTCTGCTTCTATAGTGGCGGCATGACCGACCTGTTCCGGAAATCTGTTTATACCATCCCCGCGGGCGTGCCATTTGCGTCGGCGCTTGCTGACGGTATTGGCAAGCTGGCTGGTGATTCGGAATCTCTGGCACGGGCGATGATCATGGTGCCGTCCCGGCGGGCGGCGCAATCACTGCGCGCGGCATTTCTGGAAATTCAGAATGGTCAGGCCAGCTTGCTGCCGCGCATCGTGCCGCTCGGTGATGTTGAGGATGACAGCCCGGACATGCTGTCGATGCCGGACATTGATGCCCTGTGTCCCCCCGCAATAGACCCGCTGAAACGGCAACTGACATTGGCCCGGCTGCTGCGTGGCTTTACCCTTGGCGGCATGGCCCCGACGCCGCCACAAACCGTAATGCTGGCAGACTCGCTGGGCCGGCTTCTGGACGCGTTAAGCAATGCTGACGCCAAGCCGGCGCAGCTTCGCGAATTGCTGCCCGACAGGTTTTCGGTGCATTGGCAGGACATCATCGCGCTGCTGAGCATTCTAAACGACCGCTGGCCATTGATTCTGGAAGAGGGCGGGGTGATTGATGCAGCGGACCGGCGGAACAGACTGCTGCGGCTGCGATGCGACATCTGGCGTGAGCAATGCCCGCAGGACATGATCATCATTGCCGGGTCCACCGGCACCTTCGCCTCGACGCGCGAACTCATTGGCTGTGTTGTTGATCTGCCGAACGGCCATGTGGTGCTGCCGGGGCTGGACACCACTGCCGGTGATGACTGGCAGCATATTCGCGATGATGCCGGGCACCCGCAACATCAACTTTCGGTGCTGCTGGACAGCCTTGATATGGTGCCGGGCGATCTATTGGCCTGGCCACATAATATCAGCGAGGCCGCGCAATCCTCAATGCGGCGTGCGCTGATGCGTCAGGCTTTCAAACCGGCGGCGTTGACTGCTGACTGGCGGCAGCTTGGCAGCACCCAGCCTGATCTGGGCCGGGACGCGCTGGCCGGGCTGACCGTGCTCGAGGCGCCTAACCGCGCCACCGAGGCAAATATGATCGCGTTGGCCATGCGCGAAGTGCTGGAAGAACCAGAAAAGACCGCAGCACTGATCACCCCGGACCGCCAGCTTGCCGAAGCGGTGATTGCGGCGCTGCAGCGATGGGGTATCGATGCTGATGATTCGGCAGGCCGGCCGCTGTCGGAATGCGGTGCCGGCGGGTTCCTGATGTTGCTTGTGCAGATGATTGGCGAGGATTTTTCACCTCTGTCCGCGCTGGGGTTTCTGAAACATCCAAAGGCGGCAGGCGGCATGCCAGCTGCCGATTTCAGAAAGAAAGTGCGCGATCTGGAACGCAAGCTCTGGCGTGGCTATCGTCCGGCACCGGGCATTGACGGCATTTTGTCCTGTCTTGAGCCGGGATCCGATCTTCATGTGTTTGTGGACCAGCATATCGCCGTGCCGCTGGCCGATTTGTGCGCCATCTGGAAAAATACGGCACCGACACTGTCCAGCCTCGCGGGCGCGCTTGGTCGGGCTGCCGAACGTATGGCGTCATGCCGGCAGCTGGAAGATGGCAGTATCGATGAGGCTGACGGGGCAGAGCAGGCGTGGCGGGGCGATGATGGACGCGCTGCCGCCGATCTTCTGAGTGCGATGGTGGCGCAGGGCAGCTCCTTTGAAGCAGACCCCAAATCATTCCCGCATATTCTGAAGACGCTGATGGACGGAAAGACTGTGCGTCCAAGCTGGCCGGCCCATCCGCGCCTGTCAATTCTTGGCCCTGTTGAGGCGCGTATGCAAAGCGCGGACAGGCTGATCATCGGCGGTTTCAATGAAGGTAACTGGCCGCCGCGTCCTGAAACGGACCCGTGGATGAATGCAGAGATGCGGCAGTCGGCCGGCTTGTTGCCGCATAACTGGCGCAGCGGGTTGAGCGCGCATGATGTCTGGATGGCGATCTGCACGCCGGATGTGATTGTCACCCGTGCGCTTCGTGATGGTGATGTTGTGACCACGCCCAGCCGCTGGTTACAGCGTCTTGAAGCGGTGCTTGCCGCCTTGCAGATCACCGATGCCCTTGATCGCGGGGATGTTATCAAGACGCGGCTGTCGATGCTTGCACCTGTACCGGCATTTTCACCTGTCGGACGTCCTGAACCATGCCCGCCGGTAGATGTGCGGCCCCGTACGTTTTCAGCAACTGAAATTGATGACTGGATCAGCGATCCCTACAGCATCTATGCCAAGCGCATTCTTGGCCTTCGTCCGCTTGATGATATCGACCGCGCGCCAGATGCGGCACTGCGCGGCAATATTGTCCATGACGCGCTGGCAGCCTTTATCAAGGCCCATCCGAAAGGCCCGTTTGGCAGTGATGCGCTTGGCGAATTGCGGGCTTTCGGGCGGCGTTATTTCGAACCGTTCTGGCAGATTTCCAGTGTCCGTGTCTTCTGGTGGCCTGCCTTTGAGCTGATGTCTGCCTGGTTCATCGAGACCGAGGGCAGGCGGCGTGCCGATCTTGCCCGCTCACATGTAGAAGTTGACGGGAACATACCGATCGATGCGCCGGCTGGCCCGGCTGCGATCAAGGCGCGGGCTGACAGGATCGACCAGATGCAGGATGGTGGTCTGGCCGTTCTGGATTACAAAACCGGCAGTGTGCCAGCCGTATCCGAGGTGGAGGCTGGTCGCCGCACACAGTTACTGACCGAGGCGGTGATCGCGGCGTACGGGGGCTTTGCCGGTATTGACGCAGCGCCGGTTATCGCGATGCAGTACTGGAAACTGGCGGGTCGGCGCGGCGAGGCGGGACGCATCATGAATGTGATGCCTGATGGCTGGCAGGCTGATGCTGCGCGGGACAGTCTTGCTGCGCTGTTCACCAGCTTTGATGATCCGGCGACCGCCTATGCCAGCCTTCCCGACCCGTCGGTCCGCTTGCCATTTGCCCGTTATGATCATCTGTCACGTGTTGATGAATGGCTGCCAGCAGCATCAGCCAACGGGGGTGCTGACAGCATTCAGGCCCAGGCCTTCATTCAGGATCATGCATCGCAAACTGTCGGTGCTGGTGACCGCAGTGATATCGACAAGATGGTTGCGGCCGATGCATCGCGCCAGCAGGAAGCTGCCTCCGATCCGGCTGTATCGGTATTTGTGTCGGCGAATGCTGGCACCGGCAAGACCAAGCTGCTGACCGACCGGGTACTGCGCCTCATGCTGGATGGTGCGCCGCCCGAAAGCATTCTGTGTGTCACCTATACCCGTGCCGCCGCTGCCGAAATGCAGAACCGCATCTCGGCCCGGCTCGCTGAATGGACGGTGATGACGAGCGATGATCTGGCAAAGGATCTGGCAGCTATGGGAATCGCCGTGCCGTCACAGTCAATGCTGAGGAATGCGCGCAGCCTGTTTGCTGAGATTCTTGATAGTGATGATGGCCCGCGTATCGAAACAGTGCATTCCTTTTGCCAGTCCATATTGCGCCGCTTCCCGATCGAGGCCGGTATCGTGCCGAATGCCGAACTGGCGGATGAACTGGAACAGGCGCGCCTGAAGATGCAGGTGCGGGAAAGCTTGATGCAAAGCGGTGATCCCGCGATGGAAAGCGCGATTGCCACCCTTGCCGAACATGCAGGTGAGGGCAATGCAGACGACCTGCTCGCCAATCTTGTGCGTGCCGAACAACGCCTTGATGATCCCGCCATTCTTGCCAATCTTGATGCCCATTTTATTGACAATTGCGGGGTGCCGGCTGATCTGGACCCCGAGGCGTTGTTGTCAAAGGCGCTTGACGGCATTGATAGCGAACGCCTGCGTGCTGCCGCTGCGGTGCTTGCCGATTGCGAAGTGAAGACGCATGTCACCCGTGCGGCGCAGATCACCACCTGGCTTGGTGAAGATGATTTCGGGCGTCGTTATCATATCGATCTGCTGATTTCGACATTGTTCACGAACGGCCAGCCATCATCAGAACGCGGCCTGTCGAATGCCGCTCTGCGCGCGCAACTTCCCGATCTTGTGGGTATTCTGCAATCTGTGCAGAGGGCACTTGCCGGCTTTGTTATCGCCCGCATAGCCGAACGTTGCCGCCAGCTGACACGCGCGCTTTATGTTTATGGGCGCGCCTTTCATGTCGGCTATACGGCCCTGAAGCGCCGGCTTGGCCTTCTTGATTATGATGATCTGATCGGGCTGACGAATGCCCTGCTGCAGCAAAGCGATTCGGCGGAATGGGTGGCCTGGAAACTGGACAGCGCGATTCGGCATATGCTGGTTGATGAGGCGCAGGATACCAGCCCGCCACAATGGCAGCTTTTGCGGCGGCTGAGTGATGAGTTCTTCGACAGCCCCATGGATGATCCTGACGCCCGCCGCACCCTGTTCATCGTTGGCGACTTCAAACAGTCGATCTATTCCTTTCAGGGTGCAGACCCGGCAGTGCTGGGCGTTGTCAGGCTCGACCTGCAAACCCGTGCCCGCACGCAACACCATCCGCTGCGTGACCTGTCACTTGATGTGTCGTTCCGCACGGCGCAACCGGTCCTTGATCTGGTCAACCGGGTGATGGACGGGCTGGATGGCATCACCGACCCGCCGCGGCTTCCCGACTTTCTGGCGCATCGCTCGGCGCGCAAGCAGGTTGGCGGTTTTGTGGGGATATGGCCAGTCACCAAGGTGGAGGCTAATCCGAGAATACTGCCCATGTTTGCCCCGCCCGCGGTACAGCTGCCAGAAGACGCTGCGGCGCAGGCTGCTGCTGATGTCACACGCAGGCTTGCCGGGATGATCGGCAGTCACAGACTGTCATCTGGCCGGTTGTTGCAGCCGGGGGATGTGATGATCCTGCTGCGCAAGCGTGGCCGCTATTACAAGCTTTTGATGGCTGCCTTGCAACGTGCCGGATTGCCGGTGGCGGGCGCCGACCGCATGACACTGCAAGACCAGATCGAGATCAAGGATTTGCTGGCGCTGGGCGATGTCGTATTGCTTCCCGAGGATGATCTGCAGCTTGCCACGGTACTGAAGTCACCGCTGTTCGGCCTGGATGAGGACGGCCTTTTTGAACTGGCGCATGGGCGGGGGGATGCATCGCTTTATGCGCGTCTGATGTCGCATCGGGGCGCTGATAGCGATATTGGCAGAATGGCCGAACGCCTGTCACATTTCAGGGCTGTGGCAGACAGGGCGTCTGTTTTCTCGTTTTTCAGCACTGTGCTTGGCGCATGCAGACAGGCTTTCCGGGCACGGCTTGGCAGTGCTGTTGACGAGGCGCTCGATCACTTTCTGGCGCTGGCGCAGAGCTTTGGCAATGGCGGCGGGGTTTCGCTGACCGAGTTTCTGGCGCTGGTGCGTGGCAGTGGCGGCGAGGTCAGGCGCGATATGGATGCTGCGGCAGCCAACGAAATCAGGGTCATGACAATCCATGGCGCAAAGGGGCTGGAGGCACCGCTGGTCGTTCTGCCGGATATGCTGCGGGCAAGCAGCAACCGTGACCGTCTGATCAAGGATTCGCAAAGCGACTTTGTCTATTGGGCCCCGTCGGCGGGCGGGCGGCCAGACTTCGTCACGACTGCCAAAATGCAGGTAGATGACGCCGCAAAACAGGAAGAGAACAGGCTTTTATATGTGGCGATGACGCGGGCGCGCGACGGGCTGGTGATTGGCGGGTGGGAAGCTGCCCACCAGCGCTTCATGAAAAGCAGCGCCTATGAGCGGATACGCGATGCCGCCACTGACATGGGCAGTTTTGTCACTGAAGATGACGGCACGCTGCGTTTGCAGGAGGATGCGCCGCCTGCACCGGTTGCAAGGCCTGTGGATACATCACCGCCGCCCCTTGCCAAAGACGCAGACAAGCCGCTGTGGCTGGAACAGCCGGCGCCGGTTGAGCCAAGCCCGCCGCGCCCGCTTCGCCCGTCCCAGCCTGATGAAGGCGCCCGCATGGCCCCGGCACCGGGCACCGGCATTGGTGCGGCAAGCACAGCAATGGCCCGCGGACGGCTGGCGCACCGGCTGTTTGAAATATTGCCAGCGATTGCCCCGTCCCAGCGGGCCGATGCGGCACGGCGCATGGTCGCATCGCAAACTGACGTGTCTGCCGAGGCAGGCGGCGTGCTGATTGATGATGTGATGAAGGTGATGGCGATGCCGGCACTTGCCGATCTGTTTAGTGAGCGCGCGCTGGCCGAGGTGTCGATCAGCGGCGTGGTTGGCGGGGACGGCGTTGCCGGACAGATTGACCGGCTGTATGTCGGTGCGGGCCAAGTGCTTGTTGCGGACTTCAAGACAGGCCCGATGCCGCAGGTCACGCCCGCCGCCTATACCCGCCAGATGGCTCTTTATGCCGCGCTTCTGGAACAGATTTATCCCGATGATGACATTGTGACCTTGCTGGTCTGGACCGAGGCGGCCCAGATCCAGGAATTGTCTGCAGATGCACGGCAAGCTGCCTTGAATCCCGGTGATTTGCCCGGCACCGCTTGACGCTCCGGGACCTTGTGCCTACTTTCAGTTCAGGCGGCCGACCAACAACATGTGCGGCCAGGTCAAACCGACGGGGGCAATTCAAGATGGCAACTTCAAAGACGACGGACAGCGATTTTTCCACAGATGTCCTGCAGGCAGACAAACCTGTTCTGGTGGATTTCTGGGCGGAATGGTGCGGCCCCTGCAAGGCGATCGGGCCGGCGCTGGAAGAAATCAGCGATGCCAAGGGTGATGCGCTTTCGATCATCAAATTGAACATCGATGAAAATCCGCTGACACCGCAGCAATATAATGTGCGCGGCATCCCGACCCTGTTGATCTTCAAGGGCGGTGAGGTTGTTGCCGAGAAAATTGGTGCCGTGCCGAAGTCGCATCTCGAAGCCTGGATCAACGACACGATCAGCTAAGACGGCCCGGAAATTCACGACTGGCGTGGTCGGCGCATAAATGTGCGATGGTTCATGCGGGCAGGGTGCCATTGGCCGCCAGCACATGGCCGGCAAGATAGAGCGATCCGCAAATCATCACAGGCGCGTTGTCCGGATCATCACTTATGGTGATGGCTGACAGCGCAGCGCCAATCGATGCTGCAGGTTGCGCGGCGCTGAACAGAGGTGTGGCCGCATTCACCAGTTCATGGGCCGTCAGGCTGGATGGCTGGTCCGGAATGGCCACGCAATGAAGCGATGCCGCCAAAGGGGCAATCTTCTCAAGAAACTCGGCTGGCGGGCGGGTGTTCAATGCACCTGTCACAAAATGCCATGTGCCCGTTGGCGACAGCTGTTTCAGCGCCGCTGCGAGCGCACTGGCACCATGCGCATTATGCGCCCCGTCAAGCCATATGGCGCGCTCGGCCGCAATCTGTGTCAGATGGCCATCCGCAAGCCTTTGCAGCCGCCCCGGCCAGCTGGCCGTGGCAGTGCCTTGCCCGCCCATCTCGAAATCCAGATCAGGCATGGCTGAATTGAGCGCGGCGGCAGCCAGCGCCGCGTTCTGCATCTGGTGATGGCCAAACAATCCGGGCGGTGCCAGTGTCAGAACATTGCCATGGGCCCGCACCACCACGCCGCCATTATCTTCAAGCTGCCACAGGATATCACGGTCGACAGCGACAGCCCTTGTGCCCACCACCGCGGCATGACTGTCCAGCGCATCCATGACCACTTGATCCTGTGCGGCGCACAGGCATGGCGTATCTGCCCGCATGATACCGGCTTTCTGACCGGCAATGCCGGCAAGATCACTGCCCAGAAAATGTTCATGATCGCGCGCAATCGGGGTAATGACGGTTGCGGCCGGGCGATCCAGAACATTTGTTGAATCCAAGGCGCCGCCAAGGCCGGTTTCCAGCAGCAGCAGATCAGCCTTGCTGCGGGAAAAGGCAAGGAACGCTGCCGCTGTCGTAACTTCGAAAAAGGTCACAGGTTCGTCGCCATTTGCACGTTCCACCTCTTCCAGCAGATCGGCCAGCGCGCCATCAGCAATCAGGTTTCCGGCAAGACGGATGCGCTCGTTAAAGCGGCATAGATGCGGCGATGTATAAACATGCACAGACAGGCCGGCAGCCTCGGCCATGGCCCGCATCAGGGCAATCACCGACCCCTTGCCATTGGTGCCGGCAACATGGATCACGGGCGGCAGGCGGTGGTGCGGGTTGCCAAGGCGGTCCAGCAGGTCAAAGGTGCGGGTCAGACCAAGGTCGATAAGCTTTGGGTGAAGGGCGGCCAGCCGGTCCAGCGCCGCGGTTGCCCGCGCAGTGTCGTCTGCAGATGGGTCGTCTGCAGATGTGTCCTTTGCAGACATGTCCTTTGCAGACATGTCCTTTGCTGATGTTTTGTCAGGGCTGCTGGCGGCCATCAGGCGGCTTTTGTCGCCTCGCGCCGTTCCATCAGAAAGCCCAGAATACGGGCCAGGAAGGCGGGCTGTTCCGCGCGGCCGACAACCGAATCCACCATGCCGTGTTCTTGCAGATATTCAGCCGTCTGGAAATCGTCGGGCAACTTTTCCCGCACTGTTTCCTCAATCACCCGGCGTCCGGCAAAGCCGATGATCGCCCCCGGCTCGGCAATCTGAAGATCACCAAGCATGGCAAAGGATGCCGTCACCCCGCCGGTTGTGGGATGCGCCAGCAACACGATATGCGGCAGGCCGGCCTTGCTGACTTTTTCAACCGCCAGAATGGTGCGCGGCAACTGCATCAGCGACAGGATCCCTTCCTGCATACGCGCGCCGCCAGTTGACGGCACGGTAATCAGGGCAGCATCATGTTCAACGGCGGCTTCGGCAGCGGCAATGATCCCGTCACCAACCATGCGTCCCATGGACCCGCCCATGAAGCGGAAATCGAATGCGGCGATGACAGCCTTGTGCCCGCCAATCCGCCCATGCGCCACCGCGATGGCATCATTCACGCCAGTTTTCGCCCGTGTATCCTTAAGGCGGTCAGCATATTTGCGGCTGTCACGAAATTTCAGCGGGTCATCATTCACCGCGTTGAGAGAAATGCTGTCGAACTTGCCATCATCAAAGGTCATGGCAAACCGGCTTTCGGGCGGCAGTGGGTCATGGTGACCGCAGGTTGAGCAGCAGTTATAGGCCTGTTCGAACTCACGATGAAAAATCATCTGTCCGCAGGACTTGCACTTGATCCACAGATTTTCAGGCACGTCATTCGTGCTGACCAATGCCTTGATTTTCGGCAATACAGCGTTGGTGATCCAGTTCATGTCCCGTTCCCTCGCCCTGTTTCCTCAGATAGCGCTGCGTCCTCGTCAGTCTGCCTTTGCAGCCACACCCTTGGCAAGTTCGCCGACAAATGCGGCAATTTTGGACACTGTTTCAGGCGTGCCATTGCCAGCGTCATCCAGCGATTCAGCGATAATCTCGACAACGGCAGAACCTACAATCGCCCCGTCACTGCGCGAAGCGGCTTCACCAGCCTGTTCGGGTGTGCGGATGCCGAAACCGGTCACGACAGGCAAATCGGTCACGGCGGTAATCCGCTCATAGGCGGCCGAAATACTGTCACCGGCAGCGCTCGTTGTGCCGGTAATGCCGGTGATTGCAACGTAATACACAAATCCGCTTGCCGATCCCAGCACGACGGGCAACCGGTCGGCATCGCTTGTTGGCGTGACAAGCCGGATGAAATCAAGGCCGGCAGCGCGGGCCGGTTCAAGCAGTTCATCATCTTCTTCGGGCGGCAGGTCGACAACGATCAGCCCGTCAACACCGGCTTTGACAGCATCCGCCAGAAAGCGGTCGACCCCATAAATATAGATCGGGTTGTAATAGCCCATCAGTACCAGCGGCGTGTCTGGGTGCCGGGCGCGAAAGGCAGCCGCGATGTCCAGCGTGCCGGCCAATGTCATGCCGTTCTTCAGCGCGCGTAGCGATGCCGCCTGAATGGCCGGGCCATCGGCCATCGGATCAGAAAAGGGCATGCCGAGCTCAACGATATCAACATGCGAGTCAACAAGTGCATCGAGAATGCCGGCAGAGGTCTGCGCATCCGGATCGCCGGCAGTTACAAAAACACCCAGAATGCCGCGATTTTCGGCGCGTGCATTGGCAAAGGCATTGGCAATTCTCGATGTCATCGATCCATTCTTCCCGTCGTGATCTGTCAGGTCGATAGTCCTGAGTGATATATCAGTTTGGTGCAGTGACAGCCGACTTACAGCCGTCCACGCTCCTCCAGCACAGGCAGTACAGCGCCCAGATCCTTGTCGCCGCGTCCGCACATATTGAGAATAACGATATCATCCTTGTCCATGTCACCGATCATGGTGCTGACAAAGGCCAGTGCGTGCGAAGGTTCCAGTGCCGGAATAATCCCTTCCAGGCGCGAACACAGCTGGAACGCCTCAAGCGCCTCATCATCAGTGGCGCTGACATAATTGACCCGCTTCATATCATGCAGCCAGGCATGCTCCGGTCCGATCCCCGGATAGTCCAGACCGGCGGAGATTGAGTGCGCGTCGATAATCTGTCCGTCATCATCCTGCAGAAGATAGGTGCGGTTGCCGTGCAAGATACCGGGTGTGCCACCGGTCAATGAGGCGGCATGCAGACCAGACGGGATACCTTTGCCCGCTGCCTCTACCCCGTAGATCGATACGCTCTCCTCATCGAGGAACGGATGAAACAGTCCCATGGCGTTCGAGCCGCCGCCGATACAGGCAACGATGGAGTCAGGCAAGCGGCCTTCGGCCTTCATGATCTGTTCGCGCGCTTCCTTGCCGATAACCGACTGGAAATCGCGGACCATCTGCGGATAGGGGTGCGGCCCGGCAACCGTCCCGATGATATAAAAATGCGATTCGGCATTGGCCACCCAATAACGCAGCGCCTCGTTCATCGCGTCCTTCAGCGTGCCGGTGCCTGATGTGACAGGATAGATTTTCGCACCCAGCAGGCGCATCCGGTCGACATTCGGCTTTTGGCGGCGCACATCTTCCTCACCCATGAAGACTTCGCATTCCATGTCAAACAGCGCGCAGGCGGTGGCGGTGGCAACGCCGTGCTGGCCAGCGCCGGTCTCGGCAATGATTTTGGTCTTGCCCATGCGCTTGGCGACCAGCGCCTGACCGATGACATTGTTGATCTTGTGTGCGCCGGTATGGTTCAGCTCATCGCGCTTCAGATACAGCTTGGCACCGCCAAAATGTGCGGTCATCCGCTCGGCAAAATACAGCGGGCTGGGGCGGCCGATATAATGCGTCTGATAATATTCCAGTTCACGCTGGAAGTCGGCATCGCTCGTGGCGCTGGTGTAGGCCTCTTCAACCTTCAGAATCAGCGGCATCAATGTTTCGGCAACAAACCGGCCACCATGCATGCCGAAACGGCCGCGATCATCTGGCTGGTTGCGAAGCGAGTTCATGTTCACGTCTGTCATGATTGTCTGACCCGTATTACGGCGAGACGGCCTTGATGCCATCAGCCCAAATCTGTTGAAGCGAGGTGAGAACCTACCCCAACTGCGCCTGCTGCACAAATGCCTGAATGCGGGTTGCGTCTTTTTTTCCGGGGGCACTTTCGACACCCGAAGACACATCCAGTGCGCGTGCACCGGTTACTGTCAGCGCGCGGTGCACATTATCGACTGACAGGCCGCCAGCCAGCATCCATTGCGTCGTGCCCGCATAATCGGCAAGAAGTGACCAGTCGAAAGCGTGGCCGGTGCCGCCGGGAAGCCCGCCCGGGTCCCCCTTGGCATCAAACAGCAACCAGTCGGCAATGCCCTCCCAGTCTTTGCACGCCTCAAGATCAGCTGCCGCGGCAACCCGGATGGCGCGAATCAGCGGCAGACCGAAACGATCCCTGATGGCAGATGCGCGATCCGGCGTTTCACTGCCATGCAGCTGGATGAAGTGTGGGCGCGCCGCCGCAACAATCTGGTCAAGACCAGCATCATCCATATCCACAGTCAGGGCGACACGGGCCGGCCCCTCAGCTGATGTTTCGGCATGTGCAGCAAGACTGGCAGCCGCCTCAATCGACAGGTGGCGGGGCGAGCGCGGGAAAAACACCATCCCGATGAACGCAGCCCCAGCATTGCGGCAGGCATCAAAATCCGCCGGCGTCGCGATGCCGCAGATCTTGACGGCGATGTCGTTCGATGATGGCTGGGGCTGGCTGGTCATTGTCGTGTTGGCAAGATCGGGCTGGTGCTGTGGGGCAGGGCGCTGTCTGGGCCGGCAGATTGGGTGCCGGCGTCAGCGCTGGCCTGTGTAGTGGTGTTTCCGGAAATCTGACCGGTTACGGCCGCTTCCTGCTTTGTGGCTTGCAGCTGTTCTTCAGCGCGTGTGGCCCGCGTTTCTGCCTTGCCAAGCCGACGTTGCAGACGCCAGTTGTTGGCCCGAGCGGCGATCACAGACATCCAGACCAGGCCCCCACCTATGATGGCACCGGCCCCCAGTGCACCAAGCACGATAACCCAGATTGGCAGATCAATGCTGCCGGCAAGCGGCCATAGCTGTAATGAGGCAATCTGCGTGTTGGACGTCGCGAACAGCATCGCAAGGGTAATGGTCAGAAGCGATATGATCGACCAGACGAGGCGTCCAAAAAAGCGCATGGCAGGAATCCGATCAGCGGTTCAGCCGCTCACGCATACCTTTGCCCATCTTGAAAAACGGCACTTTCTTCTCTGCAACTTCAACGCTGGCTCCGGTCCGCGGGTTACGCCCTGTCCGTGCTTCGCGCTGGCGAACGGAAAAGGCACCAAAACCACGCAGCTCGACGCGGTCGCCGCGTTCAAGTGCGCTGCCTATTTCATCAAGGATAGTGGCCACAAGACGCTCAATATCACGATGATAGAGCGCCGGGTTTTTTGCCGCCAGTCTGGCGATTAATTCAGATCGTGTCACCGGCCCCGCCCACTATGTAAAAACCGAAAATCGTACGAAGCATGCCCATTGGATTCAGCAAGGTCAACTCACAAGGCCCTGATTAGGGGCATAGAATACCTATTTATGACACTGAATCTGGAATATTTGACGCTAAAGCACGGGTGAACCGATGTGCAAAACGCCGATTCACCCGAATTTGGTGGTGAGGTGCTTACTCCTCGTCGCCCGATTCGCGCTTGGCGAGAGCAGCACCCAGAATGTCACCAAGGCTGGCACCGCTGTCAGATGAACCGTAATCCTCGACAGCCTGCTTTTCCTCGGCAGTTTCACGCGCCTTGATCGACAGAGTCAGCTTGCGGCTTTTCTTGTCGATGTTGGTGATCACGGCATCAACCTTTTCGCCAACGGCAAACCGGTCGCCACGCTGTTCGGCGCGGTCACGGCTGAGATCGGTGCGGCGGATAAAGCCGACCAGTGATTCGCCAACACTGACATCAAGGCCATTGTCGCTTGTCGCTGTGACCGTACAGGTAACAACCTCACCCTTGCGATGGCTTTCCATCTGACCGGCAAACGGATCTTCGGTCAGCTGCTTGATGCCAAGAGAGATACGTTCCTTGTCGATATCAACATCCAGGATTTTGGCTTTCACCATGTCCCCTTTGTTGAAGCCTTCAAGTGCGGCCTCACCGGTAACATCCCAGCTGATATCCGACAGGTGGACAAGACCATCGATTTCCTCGGTCAGACCAACAAACAGTCCAAACTCGGTGATGTTGCGAATTTCGCCCTCGATCTGGGTACCGGCAGGGTTGGCTGAGCTGTATTCTTCCCACGGATTGCCGCTGCACTGTTTCAGGCCAAGCGAGATACGGCGCTTCGACATATCGACATCGAGAACCATTACCTCTACCTGCTGGCTGGTCGAAACGATTTTGCCTGGGTGAACGTTCTTCTTGGTCCAGCTCATCTCGGACACGTGAACCAGGCCTTCGACACCGGCTTCCAGCTCGACGAACGCGCCATAGTCGGTGATGTTGGTAACGCGGCCTTCCAGCTTTGAGCCAATCGGGAACTTGCCCTCAACACTCTCCCACGGGTCAGACTGCAGCTGCTTCATACCAAGCGAGATACGCTGCGTTTCCGGATTGAAGCGGATAACCTGCACCTCGACAGTTTCGCCGATCTGCAGGGCTTCTGAAGGATGGCTGATACGCTGCCATGCAATATCTGTTACGTGCAGAAGACCATCTACACCGCCCAGATCAACGAACGCGCCGTAATCGGTGATGTTCTTGACAACACCCTGCAGCACCTGACCTTCCTGAAGGTTGGACACAAGCTCGGAACGGGCTTCGGCCCGGCTCTCTTCCAGAACCGCCCGCCGTGACACAACGATGTTGCCACGACGACGGTCAATTTTCAGGATCTGGAACGGCTGCGGTGTGCCCATCAATGGGCCAAGATCGCGAACCGGACGGATGTCCACCTGGCTGCCGGGCAGGAAGGCTGTGGCGCCAGACAGGTCGACAGTGAAGCCGCCCTTTACCTTGCCAAAGATAACGCCGGTGACGCGTTCCTGCTTTTCGAACGATGCTTCGAGAAGGCCCCACGCCTCTTCACGGCGGGCCTTGTCACGCGACAGGACGGCCTGACCGTTCTTGTCTTCCATGCGCTCGACATAGACTTCGATTTCATCGCCAACATTGATGTTTGGCTCTTGGCCCGGTCCGGCAAGTTCCTTCAGGGGAACGCGGCCCTCGGACTTCAGACCGACATCGATAATTGCGGCATCGCCTTCAAGGCTGATGACAAATCCGCGGACAACGCTGCCCTCGATGCTGGTGTTTTCGCCAAAGCTCTCGGCGAGCATATCGGCAAAGTTCTCTGTTGCAGCGCCTGCTGCACTCGTTGTTTCGGGTATCAAAAAAATCTCCGTTTTCGCCCTGCATCATAACCGGCGGAAATCCGATAATGATACGATCGCTCCTCAGCTGGCGGTGAGGGCCGGTGAGCCTGAACATGATTTTCCAGCCTCTTGGCATTTTGCCCAAACGGGGCCGGAAAATCCTCCCGGGTCTTTTGGTGGCGAATGGTTGATTGCCGCCAGCAGTCCAAGGTCGATAATGGATGCCGCGACGGTTCAAGTCACCGCGGCTCCTGTTTATGTTCCTGTTGTTTCAACATAGGCAAGCGCAGCGATGAAAACCTGATCTGCATCCATGTCTGATGTATTGATCTGTTTTGCATCTTCGACAGCGCGAAGCGGGGCGATGGTTCTGCCCCGGTCTCGTGCATCGCGCGCTTGCATATCTGCAAGAACGTCGCGGAACATAACGGATTGTCCTGCGGCTTGCAACTCATTGGTTCGTCGGCGTGCACGTATCTCGATATCGGCATCGACAAAGAATTTTATGGGCGCGTCAGGCAGCACAACACTGCCGATGTCCCGCCCGTCAAGTATGGCACCTGTGCCAACTGGCGGGGTGCTGGCAAAGTCACGTTGCAGGCGCAGAAAACCGGCGCGCACAGCAGGCATTGCGGCGATCACGGATGCCATATGGGCGACAGCATCATCACGGATCGCCGGATCATCAATCAGCCGTAGGTCAAGGTCGGCAATGGCCGCTGCTGCCACCGTTTCCTCGGCTGTCTCGGCTGAGATGCGCTGGCGCATAAGATACAAGGCAAGGGCACGATACAGCCCGCCGGTATCCAGATGGGCAAGATCGAAATGTGCCGCCAGACGTTTTGCCAGCGTCCCCTTGCCGCTGGCCGCCGATCCGTCCACGGCGATGATCATGTATCGCCTCCGGCAGCGGCAAGCGCCGCACCGCATCCGTTCATCAGGGTGGCAAAGTCAGGGAAGCTGGTATTGATCGTCATGCATCCGGTTACCGTAATTGCCGCATCGCTGACCATGCCAAGGGTCAGGAATGACATGGCAATCCGGTGATCATGCTGTGATGCAATGGTCACACCGCCTGCAATGTTGCCGCCGGTGACCGTCATGCTGTCTTCATCATAGCTGACGCTGCCACCTGCGGCGGCAATGCCATCAGCCACAACGGCAATCCGGTCGGTTTCCTTGACACGCAGTTCGGACACGCCGGTCATCCGCGTAACGCCATCAGCCTGCGTCGCGGCAATGGCCAGAATTGGATATTCATCAATCATAGAGGCCGCACGCGCGGCTGGCACATCGATGCCGTGAAGCTGGCTGTGGCGCACCCGCAAATCGGCAACGGGCTCACCCCCTTCAGTACGTTCATTCGACAAGGTAATGTCACCACCCATTTCCATTAATGTCGTGATCAATCCTGTTCGCAGCGGATTCATCCCGATCCCCGGGATGGTTATATCGCTTGCCGGGGTCAGCAAGGCGGCAACCATGGGAAAGGCTGCCGATGACGGATCGCGCGGGACCGCAATATCGGCGGCGCGCAGAACCGCCTCTCCGGTCAGTGACACGTGATGTGTTCCGTCATCTGCCATGTCCTGAACGACTGTCGCCCCAAAATGTCGCAGCATCGATTCGGTGTGATCGCGTGAGGCATGTGGCTCGGTCACGGTGCTGGTGCCACGGGCGTTTATGCCGGCCAGCAGAACTGCAGATTTGATCTGTGCCGAGGCAACCTTGCTGGTATGGGCAGCAGCAAGCGGATCTGCAACCCCCTTTATGGTAACCGGCAGGCGGCCACCGTCGCGACTGGTGATCTGCGCGCCCATTGCGGCCAGTGGATCGGTCACCCGTGCCATGGGTCGCTGGCTGAGCGAATCATCCCCGCTGAATGTGGCGGTGATCGGCTGGCCGGCGACAACCCCCATCAGCAGCCTTACACCAGTACCTGAATTGCCCAGATCAAGTGGCACAGCCGGTGACATCAGCCCGGCAGTTCCCACGCCATGGACCAGCCAGCTGCCATCATCTTCATGCGTGATCGTGACACCAAGGGCCCGCATCGCATTGCATGTGGCCAGGACATCGTCACCCTCAAGAAGGCCGGTGACCCGTGTCGTGCCAATTGCCAGCCCGCCAAGAATAAGAGATCGATGCGAGATTGATTTGTCGCCCGGCACGAGGAACTGCCCGGACAGCCCGTCATGACGGCGTGATATCAGCGTATCCTGGGATGAAAGCATGGGTGTGTCTGCCATCTTGATTCTTGCCATGACCTGTCGTCATCAACGAATTGTGTCGCGCAGAAATGCGCAGAAAGCCGTATGCCGATCCAGATAGAGGACATGTGGCATGATCACTGGCCTTATAATACCCGCCAGCCTGATCCGCCAGCGTTATCCAATAGCTTTGTCTGGCATTATGTCGGGCAGTGTGATCAGGCAAACTGATTGCTTGCAGGATCAAGTCGAGTCGTGAAGCAACGCTGCATCAATAACGCTGCATCAATAACGCTGCATCAATAACGCTGCATCAATTATGCCGGACCCGTAACATTGTCACACCGCACATGGCAATCTTGGATCATTTTGGGCATGGCAATCTTGGATCAATATGGTGATATTCGGCGCGTGATATGTGATTTGTGATGGGTGACATGGTGCGCACGGGGTGAGTGACTTGGTGGCAAGCTTGCAGCGATCGGGAATTTTGCTTTGACAGAGGCAGGAATTTGTTTCAAATCGCTTACCGTTTCGTTTAAGTGAACGCGCAGACGGCGTCCAACCGGGCGTCTAATGGCAAGACAGGGGTGTTTCTAGATGGCAAAAGCTGAACTTGGTTTGAAACGTAGCTGCCTTTCCTGTGGCATGAAATTTTATGACTTTGGACGGACGCCGATTATCTGCCCTGGTTGCCAGGCCGAATTCGATCCTGAGTCACTGGTCAGAAGCCGGCGCGGGCGTGCCGCTGCCAAGCCGGCAGCCAAGACCGCCAAAGCGGCGCCCGAAGCCGGTGTGATCGAGAACGAGGCAGAGACCGAAATCGACGAGATCGAAGACGAGGCTGTTGCCGAGAGTGGCGACAAGGCTGCTGCCGAAACCAATGACGACGCCGATTACGAAGAGGCGGATATCGATGTCAGCAATGATGACAGCGCCGGCCTGATCAGTGATGATCTCGACGAAGATGAAGACATCATTCCTGGTATCAGCAGCAGTGACGAGAACTAGTCAGATCGTCATTTTTTGCTTGCCCGCCAGCCATCGGCTGCGATAGACAAAGGCCAATCGTGGTCTGTCCCGGCAGATTGCGGCGCGGCCGGCCTTACCGGATCATCAGGTAGGGCCACCGCTCAGGGATATTTACGGGGGGCTATAGCTCAGCTGGGAGAGCGCTACAATGGCATTGTAGAGGTCAGCGGTTCGATCCCGCTTAGCTCCACCATCCCTTTCAGACAAGAATGAGAACAGCGCCTTCGGGCGCTTTTTCTTTGTCTTCTTTGCCCGCAATGTTCTGTGAATGTCTTTTGCTTATGCAGCCTGATGAAGGTGATGTGAGGATGTACCGGCAAATGAAAAGCCCCCGCTTTGAGGAATAGCGGGGCCATACCGGCAAATGAAAAGCCCCCGCTTTGAGGAATAGCGGGGGCTGGGGTGGTCAGGTATCCAATGTCATAAGCTTCTTTCGATAGCGCCTGTATTCAAGGGCAGAACGATATCTCAGAAACCGCAGGTTTGATCGCGTTGGAAGCATTGCGTCATCTCCTTTTGATCACGCGTTAAACAGATGTGGCCGGATAGAACAGGAATGCCGCCAGCAGGCAAAGGATCGGGTAAACAACTCAGCTTGTCCATGACGCAATGTCAGTGATACTGACCTATCATGAAAACATGAAGGGCCGAATTTACACGCACCCTGTGCATGTTTTGCACCATCCAGAAGGGGTGATCTATGACGTCCGGACAGGCTGTGAGATTAGCCCTGGTGCCAGATGGCGCAGGATCAGGCTGCGGCCTCACGGCTGGCAGCCATGGCAGCTTCCAGCTGGCCAATATTTTGTGCGCCGCGAATCGCATCTGCATTCTGGTTCAGGGTCTCGGTAACAAAGCGAATCGCGCCGAGATAGCTGCCCTGGCTTTCAGGCGCGCCCAACACAATGCACACAATGTCGATTTCCCTGCCATCAGGTGAATCGAAATCAACAGGCTGTTCAAGGCTGGCGACAAGGGTTGTCGTCTGCTGCAGCTGGTCAACGGTTGCATGGGGCAGGGCGATGCCGTTGCCAATGGCTGTGGTGCCCAGTTTTTCGCGGTATACCAGGGCAGAGAGGATGGATCGCGGGCAGATGCCGGTCTCGGCACCTACCATGTCGCTCAACTCTTGCAGGACCTGCTTCTTGCTGGATGCAGGTACTTGGCACGCCAGCAGTGGTGGCGTGTAGGTCACGTCAGTCATGATATAAGGCCATTCCCCGCTGCGATGGGTCGGGCGGCACCGCGTTCCTGTTGCCGAACAACACCAAGGGCGCGGACGCTAGAACCATGCTGCTGACCTGTCAACCCGGTATCCACCGGACCGAGGATTCTGTCGCAATGTGTTTATCGATGTGTCAGATGCTGAAACGGTCGCCCAGATAGACGTCGCGGACGGCTTTGTGATCAATCACCTCGTCAGGTGTGCCTTCCATCAGCACGGTGCCGTCATAGATGATGTAGGTGCGGTCGACGATATCCAGCGTCTCACGCACATTATGGTCGGTGATCAACACCCCCAGCCCATGTTCCTTCAACTGGCCGATCAGATTGCGGATATCGTTGAGCGCAATCGGGTCGATGCCGGCCAGTGGCTCATCCAAAAGCAGGAATGTGGGGCGCAGCGCCAATGCGCGGGCAATCTCCAGACGGCGGCGTTCACCACCAGACAGATTGACCGACAGCGTGTTGCGCAGATGTGCAATCGAAAATTCAGCCATCAGATCATCGAGGATTGCATCATGGTCGCTTTTGCCGCCTTCGGTGGATTCAAGAACGGCGCGGATATTCTGCTCAACAGTCAGGCCGCGAAAAATGCTGGATTCCTGGGGCAGATAGCCCAGCCCAAGGCGGGCGCGGCGAAATACCGGCATTGTGGTAATGTCATTGCCGTCCAGCTGGACATTGCCTTCATCTGCAGGCAACAGACCTGAAATGATGTGAAAAGTGGTCGTTTTGCCGGCCCCGTTCGGCCCCAGAAGGCCAACGGCCTCACCACGCTGCAAACGAAGCGACACGTTGCGCACAACCCGCTTGCCTTTAAAACTCTTGCCGATACCGCTGGCCAGCAGCCCGCCCGGCGTGTCCACCAGCCGCGGGCGCTCCATCTGCCGCATACGTTCTTCAAAGTCTGATGTCGTCATGCCGTCAGCTTAATGTTCCTGCCAGATCCAGCTGTCCGTGTGGCCCTGATGTCTCAGGGCGGAATAGCTGGCAGGCGTGTCGTTGCGTTCCCGTTCGTTCGCACGATACCGCGTTTATCCGGTTACGCCATCCATTATTTGCCAAAAACCTGTTTTTTTTCAACCATCTGAAGCACGAACCTGTTGACGCTTCGTTAATGGCGAGGGTGGAACGTCAAAACAGCCTAGTTGGTGACAAGAACGCCGCTGACGCGCCCACCGGACTTATCAGACAGGATGCGGCTGTTGCCTGAGGCAAAATCCATTTCGGCACGGCCGCCCTGCATGGTACTTTTACCATCGGAAATCGTCACATTACCGACCAGTGTGGCCTTGTCTGTTTGGGCAAGGTAGATCACGCTGTCTCCTGTTGCGGTGCTGCCTTCGGCTGTCAGGATATTGACCTTACCGTCTCCTTCCACCCTCTCCAACGCGCCTTCCTTGTCAAAGAAGGCATTTATCACATTGCCGGCGAAGCGTTCATTTTCGGCGTTGATATAGACGGCATCGCCAGTTGCGGTCATTTGCTGGGTGTCGTCCTCAAATGTCACCAACACGATGTCACGTTCAGCGGCGATGTTGCCGTTCTTGCCTTTGACGCGGGCGGCCGGGCCATCCACCCGATAGCCGCTGCCATCCACATTGTAGATGATTTTCTGACCCGTCGCATTGCCCTGCGCATCGCTGAAGGTCACATCGCCGGTGCCGGTGATCTGTGTGATTTCGCGCTCTTCTGCATCTGGATCATAGGTTGCGACCAGCACATCGCCGCTGATATTTGTATCGCCCTTGGTGGCGACGGCGTTGCCCCGCGCGATATAGCGCCCGGCGTCCTGATCCCATTCCAGAAGATCGTCTGCCTCAATCCGCAGTGGTTCATCATCCTGCGCCATCACCGGCAACGCGACCAATGAAACCATGCTGGCGAATGCCAAAGCCATTGCCAGTGCCATTGCCTGTTTCACCCTGTCCGTTCCCGCGGTGGACTTGTTCGCGTTGTACATTACTGAGTTGTACATATTTGCCTCTCTGGCGGACCCGCCCCTATAGAACCCTTGGTTCACAGATTATTGATCGTTGGCGTCATTGTGTAGGGTCATTCTGGCATCACCCTTGAAAATGATCCGTTTGCCGCGGTCACTCACTTCCATTGCATTGGCGGTCACAACCCCGTCGCTGCGTTCCATGCGCACGGGCTCGTTGCTGACCATGCTTCCTTCATCAAGATTGGCGGACAGTGACAGGGCCAGAAGCGTAATGCCCAAATTCTGGCTTTTGACCACGACATCGCCGCGCAGGTCGATTGTGCTGCTGTCCGGATAGTAGATGCCGTTGCGCGACTCCAGATCGACCAGATCGCCGTCATTTCGATAAAGCTGGGCAGTTGGTTTATCCATATCAACGACGCCGGACAGGCGTTCGCTGGCAACCTCGGCGGTAATTTCAAAGGCCTCGCCCTGCTGGGTGCGCCCCTGATAGACGGCACCGGTCAATTCAACATCACCAGTTTCGTCGATCTTGACGTCAGTGACGTCCAGCCTGATTTCGCTTGGCTGAATAAAGACACCAAGCCACAGCACAGTTCCAACAGTCAGAACCAGTCCCAGCAGAATGAACAGCAGGCTGGCGCGAACCGGACGCCGATTTGCCTCAGCCTCTGCTGCATCGCTGCGCGGGGCGAAACTGAAGCGGCGCTTGCTGTTTTCGGGATCGGATTCGGTGGTCAAAGCAAACTGCTCCAATAATAAAGACCTGATGACATCAAGACCTAGTGATGGAAGATATCCAGATCATCGAAACCGGCAAGATCGAGTTGCACACGATCAGGAAGAAACGAAAAGCAGGCCTGTGCCAACTCTGCGCGCCCTTCGCGTGCCAGCATGTCATCCAGTCTTTCCTTCAACTGGTGCAAATACAGCACGTCGCTGGCGGCATATTCAGCCTGTGCCTTGGACAGGGCTTCGCGACCCCAGTCAGACGACTGCTGCGCCTTAGAGATATCAACGCCCAGAAGTTCGCTGCACAGATCCTTCAGGCCATGCCTGTCGGTGTATGTGCGCGCCAGCTTCGAGGCGATTTTGGTGCAGTAAACAGGCCCGTTTACCGGACCGACATAGTGGGTCAGCGCCGCAAGATCGAAGCGTGCAAAATGAAAAAGCGAGGTGACCGTCTGGTCGGCAAGCAGCGCCGCCAGATTGGGACATGCCGCCTGCGGATGGTTGATCTTCACCAGATGTGCATCGCCGTCGCCAGCCGACAGCTGGACAACACACAATCTGTCACGATGCGTCTTCAGGCCCATTGCCTCGGTGTCGATGGCAACGGATTTGCCAAGGTCAATATCGGCGGGAAGATCGTCCTGATGGGTAAAAATAGGCATATTCGGGTCTCGTTCCGGAGCGGGTCTGGTTCTGGTTTGTAATCGACGGCCTTGCACCACAAGACAGGCGTTGCAAACACCGTTTCCTGCTGCCGTCACCCTACATGAAACCGCATGCGCAATGCCAGCTAAAGATACCGGCCGAAGATACCGGCCGAAGATACCGGCCGAAGATACCGGCCGAAGATACTGGCATAGGCCCGGCTGATCACGTCCATATCAATCCTGCGGCGTAAATCCTGCAGATCATGTCGCTGGTTTGCAAATTTGACTGCAAGGGCTGTGTTGCAACAGGATAGATGAACATGTTTGTGACGGGGAGAGGCTGATATGAAGTCACATTACCGCGTGGTTGTTATTGGTGGCGGTGTCGTCGGGGCATCAATCATCTATCATCTGTCGAAGATGGGCTGGCCGGATATCGCGCTGATTGAACGCTCGGTGCTTACGGCCGGGTCAAGCTGGCATGCAGCTGGCGGTGTTCATGCGCTGAATGCCGATCCGAACATTTCAGCGCTGCAGGCATACACGATCGACCTTCTTGGCAAGATCGAAGAAGAAAGCGGCCAATCTGTCGGCATGCATATGACGGGCGGTCTGACCCTTGCCGGGACACCAGATCGCTGGGAATGGCTGCAGTCTGCCTACCGTGTTTACCAGAGCATCGGTATCGAGGATGTACGCCTTGTCACGCCCGAGGAGGCCTATTCATTGTGCCCGGTGCTGTCAACCGACGGTATTCTTGGCGGGTTGTGGGCGGACCGCGAAGGATATGTTGATACCACCGGCACGGTGCTGGCCTATGCAGGCGCTGCAAAGAAGAACGGTGCCACGGTCATAGAACATAACCGGGTCCTCGAACTGAACCAGACGGTGGACGGTTGGGACGTGGTGACCGAAAAGGGCACCATCTCGTGCGAGCATGTTGTGAATGCGGCTGGCCTGTGGGCCAAGCAGGTTGGCCGGATGGCTGGTATCGAACTGCCTGTATCGCCCTTGTCGCACCATTATCTGCTGACCGATTCGATCCCCGAAGTGGCGGCGTTGGATACTGAATTGCCGCTGACCGTCGATCTTGAAGGCTTTACCTATATGCGCCAGGACCAGCAAGGCATGCTGCTTGGTATTTACGAGATCAATCACCAGCACTGGATGATGGATGGCGCGCCGTGGGATTACGGGATCGAGCTTTTGAATGAGGATATCGATCGCATCGAGAATGAACTGACTCTGGGATTTGAACGCTATCCGGTGCTGCAAACCGCGGGTGTGCGCAACTGGGTCAATGGGGCATTCACCTTCTCGCCTGATGGCAACCCGCTCGTCGGGCCGGTTCCCGGCAAGCGCAATTACTGGTCAGCCTGTGCGGTGATGGCCGGGTTCCTGCAGGGTGGCGGTGTTGGAAAATCGCTTGCGGAATGGATGATCCATGGCGAGCCGGAAGCCGATGTCTATGGCATGGATGTGGCCCGTTACGGCCCCTTTGCCGAAAACAAGGAATATATCCGGCAAACCACCGGCCAGTTCTATTCGCGCCGGTTTGTGATGACCTATCCGAACGAGCAGCTGCCGGCGGGCCGACCGCTGAAGATGGCGCCTGCGCATACCGCGATGACCGCCGCTGGTGCCCGGTGGGGATGCAGCTGGGATCTTGAGGTGCCATTGTATTTCGCACCAGACGGGTTTGATGAGGCGCCGTCACTGAAGCGCTCCAACGCCTTTGATATCGTGGGCAGTGAATGCCGTGCCGTGCGCAATGCGGTTGGCCTTCTGGACATCACCGGGTTTTCACGCTTTGAGGTAACCGGCCCAAAAGCAGAGGCATGGCTGGAGAAGATTTTCGCCACCAAGCTGCCGTCTGCAGGGCGTGCCCGGCTTGCTGTGGCGCTGGGCAATGATGGCCGGTTGAAGGGCGATCTGACGCTGTTCAACTGGGGTGATGACCGCTGGTGGATCATGGGATCCTATTATCTGCGAAGCTGGCATATGCGCTGGTTTAAGGATCATCTGGAAAGTGGGGATCGACTGAATGACGGGGTGATGATCCGCGATCTGGGAGAGGAAGTTGCCGGATTTTCGCTGTCAGGTCCGCATGCGCGCGCTGTTGTCGAACGGTTGACGGACGGGGCGATAGGTGACTTGCCCTTCATGGGGTGTGGGCAGTTCGACATTGGCCTTGCCCGTACACATGTTGGCCGCCTGTCGGTCACCGGTGAAGCCGGATATGAAATCAGCTGCCGGATGGGTGATCACATCGCCTTGCGCGAAATGCTGCTGCAGGCCGGCAGCGATCTTGGCATTGCCGAATACGGGTTCAATGCGTTGCTGTCACTTCGGCTGGAGAAAAGCTACGGCATATGGTCATCGGAATTCACCCAGGGCTATACCCCCGGCATGACCGGAATGGACCGCTGGATTGACTGGACACGCGAAGGCTTCATAGGACGTGAGGCGGCGATTGCAGAGCGCGATGGTAACGGCCCGGCAAAACGTCTCGTGACGCTGGATGTTGCCGCTGATGGTGCTGATGCCAGCGGGTTTGAACCTGTATGGAGCGGTGGCGGCATGGTGGGGTTTGTGACATCAGGCGGTTATGGGCATACGGTTGACAAGTCGCTTGCCATGGCGCTGGTAGACAGTGATCTTGCGGTTGAGGGCACCGAGCTTGGTGTTCATATCGTCGGGGTGGAGCGCGCAGCGACAATCATTCCGGCATCGCCTTATGATCCGGCTGGCGCGGTGATGCGCGCGTGAGATGAAGACCGGCAGTGCAGCCAGTTTGTTATTTTGAGAGGTCCTTATGACAGGTCAGCCAGATGCAATTATAATTGGTACCGGGGTTATCGGCACAGCAACAGCGTTCGAGATGGCCAAGGCCGGCTGGAAGACATTGTCGCTGGACCGCAACACACAGATCGGCCACGGGTCCACCGCCGGATCATGCGCCATCATCCGCATGCATTATTCGACTTTTGATGGCACCGCCTTTGCGTGGGAAGGCTATCATTACTGGCGGGACTGGTCTGACTATCTGGGCCTGCCTGCAGAGACCGCGCTGGCCACCTTCAAGGAATGTGGCTGCCTTGTCATGCGGACCGAGGGGAATGGCTATCTCGACAAGCATCTGGAGAACAGCCGTGATCTGGATATCCCGGTTGAAGAATGGGATGCCACCCGGATCGAAGAGCAGCTTTCAATCTATGCGCTGGACAGCTATGCGCCACCAAAACGTACCGACGATGACAGTTTTGGTCTGTCCAATGGCGGGCGTATTCGCGGCGGGCTGTATTGGCCGAATGGCGGCTATGTAACCGATCCTGCCCTGTCATCCCAGAATCTGGCAGATGCGGCGCGCCAGCATGGCGCGGCCTTCCGGCTTGGCGTGGAGGTGGTTGAGATTCTGCAAGAGGGCGGCCGGGTCACGGGTGTACGCCTTGCCGATGGTGAAGAGATACATGCACCGGTTGTGATCAATGTGGCCGGGCCCGGGTCATCGCATATCAACGGGCTGGCTGGTGTGCTTGGTGAAATGACCATTGAAACCCGTCCGCTTCGCCAGGAAGTGGCGCATGTGCCGTCACCGGCGGGCTTTAATTTTGAGCAAGATGGCATGGTGGTCTCTGATAATGACATTGCCTGCTATATCCGCCCCGAACATGGCAACAATATCCTGATCGGCAGTGAAGACCCGCCATGTGATCCGCATATGTGGAGCGAGACAGACACCGATTATGAACGCGAGTTCACCGATCAGTGGAACACGCAGGTTATGCGGTATGCGCAGCGTGTCCCATCGCTTGGCATCCCGTCGCAGACGCGCGGTGTCGTTGATCTGTATGATGCGTCCACTGACTGGATACCGATCTATGACAAGGCCTCGCTCGGCGGCTATTACATGGCATGCGGCACCAGCGGCAATCAGTACAAGAACGCGCCGATTGCCGGCAAGATGATGGCAGCGCTGATTGATTATTGTGAAGGCGGCGCTGATCATGACAGCGCCCCGCTGCTGTATCGGCTGCCCTATATCGGGCGCGATATCAATGTCGGCTTCTATTCACGCAAGCGCCAGATCAATGACGAAAGCAGCTTTTCGGTTCTTGGCTAGCTGTTACCGCACCGCGCATGTTGGATCGGAACTATCGCGGTATGCATGTCGGTGGGCAGATACTGCTGCCCGTGGGTCAGCCTGTAACCGCTGTCAGGCCGACGGCCTCTATGCCGCTGACGGCAGCAGCCTCATCATTGTCTGATGTATCACCGGAAATACCAACCGCACCCAGCAGCGTGCCATCTTTGTCGGTGATCAGAACACCACCTGGCACGGGCACAAAATCGCCATCGGCAAGCCCGTTGATGGCCTGCACAAAATAGGCCTGCTGTTCGGCGCGGTTCATCAATGCGCGCGTGCCCATTCCCATGGCAATGGCAGCATTCGCCTTGCCGTGCGCGATGCGGGCGCGCATCTGGCTGACCCCGTCTTGTGACATCACGGCAACCATGCTGGCACGCGGGTCCAGCACCACGACGCTTAACGGCTTGAGGTCAAGCTCATGACCTTTTGCAAAGGCAGCATCAATCAGGGTTTGTGCCGTGGAAAGTGAAATGGCCATTAGGTGCCTCCATTAAGATCGCGCCTAAGATCGCGCCGGTGAAAATGTCGTCCTGCCCGCCGCTCAGATCGAGCGCCACACCAATCCTGAACGCAGGATGTTGCGTGACGTTGGAAGGTATATCACTATGCTTTTTGAAGCGAAACTATCCTGTTGCATCACGTGCCAGATGCGGTGGGAGTAAAGCGCGGATGCGAGTTCGGGGAGGGACAAAGCAATCATGCGGAACTTTGAGCTCGAGGTCTTTTTTTCCAAATGGGAATTCACCGCTGAACACCATATGACCGCATCGGACCTGGAAAGCCTGTCGACCGCAGATCTTCTTGCACTTGCTGATGATGAGGACCGCGAAGGTTTTGAAAGCCTCTGGCTCGGCTACACCGAAACGCGCGGCGCGGCCGATCTGCGCGCAGCAATTGCCGAAACCTATGACCGAATGAGCGCGGATAACATTCTGTGTCTTGCTGGGGCCGGCGAGGGCATCTACGCCGTCATGCGGGTGCTTCTGGACAAGGATGATCACATCATTGTGCCGGTGCCGAACTATCAGAGCGCCGAGACGGTCCCACTGGATATCTGTGCGGTGACCGGTGTCGCTATGCGCTGTGATGATGGCAGTGCCTCAGCCACGGGCTGGCGGCTGGATATCGACGATATCAAGGCTGCTGTCCGCCCGGAAACGCGGATGATCTCGTTGAATTTCCCGCATAACCCGACAGGGGTGTTGCTGGGCCAAAAGGATTTGATGGATCTTGTCGGGTTTTGCCGTGAGCGGGGCATTTATCTGTTCAGTGACGAGGTCTATCGCGGTGTCGAGACGGATGCAGCCGTGCGCATGCCGCAGATTGCCGATGTCTATGAAAAGGGCATTTCACTGAATGTGATGTCGAAGGCCTATGGGCTGCCCGGTTTGCGCGTTGGCTGGATCGCCAGTGAAGACCATGACGTGCTGACCCGCACCGAGCGATACAAGCATTATCTGTCGATCTGCAATTCTGCGCCAAGTGAACGACTGGCGCTGATCGCCCTGAAGGCGCGCGCATCAATCATCGCCCGGAATGTGGGTCTTGTTCGCGAAAATGCGGTGCTGCTTGAAAAGCTGTTTGCCGATTTCCCCGGGCTGGTTGACTGGCATCGCCCGATGGGTGGCTGTGTGGCGTTTCCGAAATATATCGGCCCGGGCGGCGGCGAGGTGTTCTGCCGTGACCTGCTGGAGAAGAGCGGCGTGATCCTGCTGCCAAGTTCGATATATGCATCCGAGATTTCACATGTGCCGGCCGATCATTTCCGTATCGGCATCGGACGCGACAAGGTGGTCAAGGACGGTATTGCCGCCATGCGCCGCCATTTCGAACAGCATCTCGCCGAATTTGCCGCCTGAACAGGACCACCGGCAGTATCGTGGCTGCCGGTTATCCTGGTGATCTTGCGCCGATCGTAAACAGTTTCAGATCAGGCGGCTGCGCGGCCGCGGCTGCCCAGATAGTGCCAGGCGATCAGCACCACCGCAGCGACGATTGCCGCGCCGTAGATGACAGGCAGCTTGAACATTACAAGAGCAGCAAGCCCCACTCGTGCGGCGGTTTCGATCGGGTTCAATGGCCGTGCATCATATTGCGCGAGTGCGCTTGAAATCAGATACAGCGCCAATACCAGACGGGCAATCACCCAGGCAAGGGCTGGCACATCAAGATTGCCATCATAGCCCGGCAGATATTGTGCGCCTGCCGCTGCACCGGCAGTGGCGTCCAGCACGGCGTCGCTGATCAGCAGGATTTCGGGATACATCGCAAAGATGAAGGGCACGATGAAAATCACGATGCCTGATTTGACAGCCGAAAACCCGGTCGCCATTGGTTCGGCCTTGGTGATGCTCGACGCGGCAAAGGCGGCAAGCGCCACTGGCGGTGTAATCGCGCTGGCAACGGCGAAGTAGAAGATGAACATATGTGCTGTGAAGGTTGAAATGCCCAGACCTGCCAGCACCGGCCCCAACAGCAGTGCCACATTGATATAGGCGGGCACCGCCGGCATCCCCATGCCCAGAATGATCGCCATCACCATTGTCAGCAGTAACGCCAACAACTGGAACAGCACAGATCCGCCCTGACCAAGGCCGAGAGATTGCAGCCAGCCAAGAACGTCAAGCGACAGGAAGGTTGGCAAGCCGGTGAATTGCAGACAGAAATCGATGATCGAGACAGCGAGGAACATCAGATAGAGGGTAGAGATCAGGACGCCGGCATTGGACAGCGCATCGATGATCTTGCGCGGACGTGCCCGCACCTCCGGGTCAACAAACAGCAGCCCCAGCAACAGCATGACGGCATACCATCCGGCACTGCCGGCATCACCAGCCGCATTGCGAATCAATTCCTGCAGCCATGACCCGCTGACAATTTTGCAGCCCTTTTCGGTAACAATGCTTTCGACCCCGATCAGCGCCCCGAAGATGCCGCACCCGACTTCTTCTTTCTTTGTCAGCAACAGAATGAGGATCAGCAGAATCGGTCCAAAGATCATGATCAGGTTCAGCATGTCCTGACGGTTCAGATGCATGTCTTCGGTGATCTGGCCAATCGCCTGAATGTTCTGTTTGCGCGCCTGGAACGAGACCGACAGGAACAGGCAGAAGAAATAGGCAAGGGCCGGAATAACTGCCGCAACAATCACGCTGGAATAGGGAACTGTCGTCAGGGCGGCCACGACAAAGGCGGCCACACCCATCACCGGCGGCATGATCGACCCGCCAGATGATGCGGCAGCTTCTACACCGCCAGAAAACACTTTCGAGAAGCCGCGCTTCAACATCATCGGAATGGTCAGCACCCCGGTCGACAGCACATTGACGATCGGCCCACCTGAAATGGTGCCGAACATGGCAGAGGACACGATGGCCGCATGCGCGGGACCGCCCCGCAAACCACGCGTCCAGCGGAACGCCACCTTGATCAGTGACCGGCCGCCCGCCGATGACCCGAACAATGATCCCAGTACCAGATAGGGGAAGATCGTGTTCAGGATGATGTCCATGAACCGGCCAAGCAGTCCGGATGAATTGTTCACCAGAATGTCGTGAATACGCGGCCGGCCATCAGCCAGCATGCGCGGTTCACCGGCAAGTTTGGTCATCAGATATTTGTTTATGTCTTCCGGACCATGGAAATACCAGACAAGCACAGTGCCGATGGTATAGGCGGCAATCAGAATGGCGACCAGCACCAGCGGCAGGCCCCAGACCTTAATGTTGTAGGACAGGAACACCATGATGGCGAGGCCGACCAGCAGCACGATCCAGCCGCCGGTGTTGTTGACACATTTCGGATCATCAACCGTGGTTGGCGGCTCCATGCCCAGCAGATCTGCCAGTTCGCGTTCAGCCTGCAGGCTTTCCTGAATCAGTCTTGCACGGTCACCGGAAAACTGGTCGATCAGGCAAATGGCCTCAATCTCGACAAGATATGTCATGGAAATGGCGCAGGCCATAAACACCAGCGCCACGTCCATAAACAATCCGAACCGGCGCATCCACGGTGATCTGTCAGCCCAGCTTCGCCAGATGGAATGTTTCAGCGCGACAATCAGCATCATCAGCGCAAAGAACAGGGGATAAAACCACTCAAAGGGGAATTTGCGGAAGGTGGCACCTTGCATGCCGAGAATTGATTGCGCCAGATCATCATAGCCCGGAATGCCGGGGGTCATGTTGATCAGTCCGACAATGACCATCAACACAGTCAGCCAGTAAACCAGCTTCATACCGAAATCAGTATGCGTGGTGCCTTCTCCCGTGCGCTCTGACATGTCCCCGCCCTGCCTATCTATAAAACAAAAAAATAGCGCCGGTCATCTGACCGGCGCTTGCTTTGGGTTGCGTTCCTACTTTGCGCAATCCGGGATGGAGTAACCGGCCTCCTCCCAGGCGGCGACAGCACCTGGATGGTACTTCAGCGGGTTCAGGCCACACATGTCTGTCAGCGCGATATCTGTCTCACCATGCCATGAGTTGGCCATGAAAGGCGCCTTGGCCTTGATATCGTCAAGACTGTCGAGGAATGCCTTGGTCAGCCCTTTGGCGGTATCAAAGCTCATCGATGTGTTTACAATCTCGCCGCCAACAGTGCCCGGGCAACGGAAATTGTCGTCCTCGGATACAATGCTGACACCGGACTTCCAGCCCATCTCATTGATCGGCAGTGTCACCGCCACAGTTCCCGGGCGCTTGGTGAACTTGCCGAACTGCTCGCCGTTGAATGCGGTGATTGGCATCGACCAGATGGTCATGTCGCCAGAAGACAGGGCGGCGGTCATGCGTCCGTCAGGAAAGCTCATCGGCAGAACAAAGGCATCGGCAGACCCATCCTGAATGGTCTTTACTGCCTGACCCCAGTTCACCTGAACGCCGGTATAGTCCTTCTTTTCCTCAAGGCCTGTAACCAGCCGGACAAGATCGCGGGCATTGGTCAGCGCTGCACCACGTGGTGGTCCGTTGAAAATGGTGGCGTCCTTGATGCCATCATAGCCGGGGAAGCTCGAACTGTCGTAGGCATAAAGACCCTGACAGGCGATACGGTAGGTATACAGAACTGCAAGATTGGATGTAAGCTCAGCGCCTTTTTCCTTGCCAAGCTTGGCATAAGGGCCAACAGCACGCGACATAAGGAATGGCAGAACGAACGGTGCTGCGGCGATATCTGATTTGCCTTCAGCCACATTCTGCACTGAATTTGTGAGTGTCTGTCCGGTTGTTACCTGCATATCGGCAACATTGTGCTTTGCAGCCGCTTCTGCGAATGCAACCACCGACACGCCTGGCGCGCTGGTGGGGGATGCTGTTTCAGCTGTCAGATTGACAACTGCATGCGCGCCGGTCACAAAACCGGTCATGGCCACCACACTGACGGCCGCGAGTATCTTTCTCATAGGTTCCTCCACTGGTGCTGCCGGGTGTTTGAAAGCAATCTTGAAAGACCGCCGGACAGCGTCATTATTGCCAGCATGTTGGCTGGGAAAGCCCTGACAGGCAAGCATGGAACGTCGGAACATTTCGTTTTTCAGCCGAAACTTTCCAAATACAGCCCTTGTTGTGCGCCGAATTGCCTGTTGCAGTTTTGTCTCCAGACGCTGTAACAAGGGTTTCGGACTGCCTGCAAATGCAGCAGCACACTCGTTGAAAGGCCATTTATGTCATCCCCTGATTTCATGGCGTCTGTCTTTGAAGACGCCCGCACCCATCGTTTCTTTACCGACCAGCCAGTGCCGGACGATCTGCTGAAAACGCTTTATGAGACGATGAAGTTTGCGCCCAGCGCGTCAAACACATGCCCGATGCGTGTGTTGTTCGTGACATCTGACGATGCCAGGGCAAAGCTGCTTGAAGCGGTGGGAGACGGCAACAAGCCGAAAGTGGCCAGCGCGCCGGCCGTGGCCGTCATTGCGCATGACATGGAATTCTATAAGCATCTTGGTACGCTGGCACCGCATCTTGATCCCGAAAGCTTTGCCGCTCAGGATGAAGCCAAATTGAAGATGCAGGCAAGCAACAACACCTGGTTGCAGGGTGGATATTTCATTCTGGCCGCGCGCGCTCTGGGCCTCGATTGCGGGCCCATGTCCGGCTTTAATCCGGCCAAGGTGAATGAGCTGTTTTTCGAAGGGTCGAGCTGGCGTGCCAGTTTTCTGCTCAGCCTCGGTTATGGCAGCGGCGAGAATATCCGCGATCGTGCGCCGCGCTTGTCGTTTGATGAGGCCTGCCGCATCGTCTGACCCTGGGGGGTAAATGTCCACCGAAAGGACACGTATGCAGCCGCTTCGCGCCATAATGACGCCTGTATTGATTGCATCAGCTTTCGTGCTGTTTCTGAGCTTTGCGATCCGCTCCAGTTTTGGGGTGTTTCAGATTCCGATCGCGGCTGAAATGAACTGGTTTCGCACCGAGTTTTCGCTGGCCATAGCGCTGCAGAACCTTGCCTGGGGCCTGGGAACGCCGATCTTCGGGGCCATTGCCGAGCGCCTGGGGGACCGGCGTGCGATCTTTATCGGCACACTTTTATATTCTGGCGGGCTGGTCTTCAGTGCCTTTGCCACAACACCGCTTGGCCACCAGATGCTGGAAATTATGGTCGGGTTCGGCATTGCCGGTACGGGTTTCGGGGTTGTGCTGGGTGTGGTCGGGCGCGCCGCGTCAGACAGCAACCGGTCTTTGGCGCTGGGGCTGACAACGGCGGCAGGCAGCCTTGGTCAGGTGGTCGGACCGCCACTGGCGCAGGCGCTGCTGAATGTCATGCACTGGTCATCGGTGTTCATGGTTTTTGCGGCGTTGATCCTGGCCTGTCTGTTCTGTCTGCCCTTCATGAAGACGCAATATCGGGCCAGCAAGACCGAGATCGAGGAAACTTTTGCATCCATCCTCGCACGGGCGGTGCGCGACCCGAACTATCTGATGATCTTCATCGGGTTTTTCAGCTGTGGTTTCCAGCTTGCCTTTGTAACAGCGCATTTTCCGGCACTTGTCACCGAGGTATGCGCGAGCATCCGGCCAGACAGCCTGCTGGCCAAAATGGGTGTTGATACGACGGCGGAGCTGGGTGCGCTGTCGATCGGCGTGATCGGGGTTTTCAACATCATGGGCACGATCATTGCCGGTGCGCTTGGTGACAGGTTCCGAAAAAAGACGCTGCTGGTGATCGTCTATGCTGGCCGTACGCTGATCGCCGCCTGGTTCATCATGATGCCGGTGACGCCGACCACTGTTTTGGTGTTCTCGGTTGTGATGGGGTCGTTGTGGTTGGCAACCGTGCCATTGACATCAGGGCTGGTCGCGTATCTTTACGGGCTTCGCTATATGGGCACCTTGTATGGGCTGGTGTTTTTCTCACACCAGCTGGGATCGTTCATCGGGGTCTGGCTTGGCGGCACCTTTTATGACCAGTTCGGGTCCTACACCATTGTCTGGTGGGTTGGCGTTGCCACTGGCGTGCTGTCGACAGTTGTTCATCTGCCGATCAAAGAGGCACCGCGACAGGCGGCTGTGGCGACGGGATAACCTGCACAAGCTGTAAGGGCGGGGTTGAGATGCTGCGGGTCAGAAATTTTTCCATTGATACCGCATGTTCCGGCATCTCGGATGATGCTTGCCGGTCAAATATGTGATAAATCACCAGCAGATGAACAGGCGTGCGCCCAGCTGACCTGGCATGTCGAGGTGAATGAATTCACTGATGAATTCACAGCTGAATTCACGGCGGCCCGACAAGGTCCAGCCGCGCCACTCTGGAGGCTTGATTGACCCGCACAACCGGCACCGCTCATAACACTGATACCGATCTTGGAACTGTCTGGCTCGAACAGCTGATAGAGCTGCGCAAGCAGGGCATGCAGATTGCCGATATCAACCCGGTGTCAGCGCTTGCCGATATCATTGGTGAGCAAATTGACCGAGGTGTTGTGACGGTTGACCAGCTGCGCCAGCTGCTGGATGTGCATGCCGGTCAATTGTGGGGCCAGAGGGTGGCCAACCTTCGGATGCAGACAGGTCTTGACGGTGGTGATCAGACCCTGCCCGATCTGAACAAGCAGGATATAAGCCGGACTGCCTACCGTGCTGTATTCACCGCGCATCCGGTTTTTGCGCTGCGCCCGGACGTGTCGGCGCAGATGACTGAACACGCAGATGCCGGCACGGGCACCCCGCCGCCTGATGCCTTTGCGCCCCGCGATGCGGTGACCCTTGATGATGAACATGCCGAGGCGATGCAGGCGTTGCAGAATGCACGGACTGCGGTGAACGATATAAATGCCGACATCCTGCGCCAGCGCCGTGCGGCACATCCACAAGGGTGGCGCGATGTTCTGCCGGAAACGGTCGGGGTTTCGACCTGGGTCGGATATGACCTTGATGGCCGCTCGGACATCAGCTGGCAGGACAGCTTTCGCCTGCGTCTTCGTGAAAAACGCGATGCGCTGACGGTCTACCATCAGACGATCATGGATAGCGGGCTTGTCGCCAGCAGTGATGCGATGGCTGATATTGCGGCGCGTCTGACAGAAGAACTGACCCGCACAATGGCCCATATCCAATCCTTTGATATAGGCGATGCCAAAGCTGATGCCAAAGCCGATGCCGAAGCTGATTCTGGTGATGTTATTGCGGCGATGAACGCATTGACCGGCGCACCCGGCAGGCTGATTTCCAGCCGCGCCCTTGCCACAGAAATTCACGATATTGCGCGCAGCTTGCCAGATGATGACATGGCGCTGGCGGCGCTGGTAATCGCTGCCGATATTGCCACGCACGGGTTCGGTATGGGTGAGGTTCATCTGCGTATCAATGCGGCGCAGATCAGAAATGCCATGCGGCCGGTTGATGGTCGTGCCATTTCCGTAAGTGCCAATTCTGCCAGTGAGGGGGTGCGGTCACCGCGCCTGTTGATTGACAGGCTGGCCAATCGCATCCGCACCGAAGAGGCATGGGCGATCAATTTCGCCAATCTGGACAGCGAGACGGCAACGGCACGCCGGCAGTTGATGCTGGCCACGCAAATCCTGAAACATATCGACAGTGACCAGCCAATCCGGCTGTTGATTGCTGAATGCGAACGCCCGCTGACAATCATGTCTGCGCTGTATCTGGCGCATAAATTCGGCATCGCGGACATGATCGACATCTCGCCGCTGTTCGAAACCAGCTACGGGCTGGAGCATGGCGAGAAGGTGATCGACCAGCTGCTGCAACAGCAAGTGTTTGTTGATTATGTCACCACCCGCGGGCGGCTGGCGATCCAGACCGGTTTTTCCGATGCGGGCCGGTTTGTCGGGCAGGTGGCGGCGAACATGGCAATCGAACGCCTGCAGCTGAAAATCTTGCGCAGTCTGAAAGCGCGGATTGGCACGCATGTCGATGTGCTGATTTTCAACACGCATGGAGAATCGCTGGGGCGTGGCGGGGCGCAGGCCCCGATGGCACAGCGGCAGGCCTGGCTGATGACCCCCTATGTGCGGCATGTGGCGGCCGAGATGGGAATCGGTCTTTATCACCAGTCGAGTTTTCAGGGCGGCGACGGGTACCGTCTGTTTGGGACGCCGTCATTGGCACGGGCGACGATGCGCGGATTGCTGGCTGCCGAACTGGCACCGCCTCCTGCCGACTGCGCTGATGATCCGTTCTATCAGCAGACCGATTTTTCGCTCGATCTGTTTCTTGAACTGAAAGGCTGGCATGAGACATTGCTTGCTGACCCGAACTACAGCGACCTGATTGATCTGTTTGGCAGCAATTTGCTGCCGCCAACCGGCTCGCGCCCGACCAAGCGCGTGCTGCAGGCTGGCAATCAGCGACGTGGTCCCTCAAAAATTCGTGCCATCGCCCATAACGCAATCCTCCAGCAGCTGGGCTTTCTGGCGAATGTCATTTCCGGGATGGGGCGCGCAGCAACGGTAGATTTTGAAGAGTTTGTCGATATCCACCAGCGATCACCGCGGTTGCGCCAGTGCCTTGATCGGGTGCTGACAGCCAAGCGTCTTGGCTCGTTGAATACGGTGCTGGCCTATTGCCGCCTGGCTGATCCTGGTTTCTGGGTGAACCGCGCTTATCATGGCAAACAGCCGCGCAACCAGCGGGCATTGCGGCGTCTGGCGACACATTTGCGGGCCCGTCCGCGTTTTCGCGATATTCAGCAAACCGTGTGGTCACTGCGCGATGATCTGGTCGATCTGTACCGGCTGTCTGATGTGATTGGCGGGCAGAGTGTGCGGGCCACAGGTGATTCGCGCAGTCAGCTTGATCTTCTTCACGCCATCCGGATTGCGGTGATTGGTGACAGCCTGATGACGATCTGCCGGACCCCGAACATCGCCGAAAGCAACCAGTACAGCAACGAGGATATTCTGTCCCTCGGGCTGTCGCTTGATTTTGATTCGGCAGCCGACATCATCCGGTCCGCCTTCGGGCCGTCAGCAGGCATTGATGGTGCTGCCGAGCTGACCGAGGTCGAAACCTATAGCAGCGATACGGAAGGCAACTTCGCGGCGATTGAAGCCGAAGTGCTGGCACCGCTGGCCGCCAACAAGGTGCTGATCGACAGGATTACCCAGATGATCTCGGCACATTATGGCGCGCATGGCTGACCGGTTGGCATAAGTGATCCGCGGGCATTTGTGACCATCACCCGTGAAGTAACGGGGCTTGCCGCCGCGTAGCGAAACACTCATACATGTGGCGCGGTGAGACCGGCCCTATTGCGTGCGGGTCAGGCGGCCAGCAGCAGCAGCTGGCAATCGCGCGGGCGCTGATTACCAAACCCCGCTTGCTGCTTCTTGATGAGC
>ERZ802822.177-NODE-177-length-48278-cov-8.171138_pt1 | contig 48278 bp, 60 predicted proteins | sample MGYA00345649_ERZ802822 | MGnify/ENA primary metagenome ERZ802822 (study PRJEB30503, sample SAMEA104212359) | marine metagenome | biome: Westerlies Biome; feature: [SRF] surface water layer (ENVO:00010504) within the epipelagic zone...; material: water...
AATATTGTGAAAAAAAGATTATGTATAATTGTGCTCTTAGTACTTATTTCTGCATGTGGATCGTTCAATAAAGGCACGGCAGAATTGCACATCAATAAAAATGTAACAACGGGTCAAGAACTAATGGATTTACAAACTGCTCTTGACAAAGGTATTATTACCCAAGAAGAATTTGATAAACTTAGAGAAGATATTATCAATGGAAATCAAGAATTTGAAATTGATATCGAAGAGTTTGAAAATTTAGATGGGGATAAAAATGAAAATGTAAAAATTCGCATTAATATTAATGGAAATGATATAGTAAATATTGATAGCGAAGACGAATAATATTTAAGATTTTTTTATTTTTTAGGTCCAGGAAAAAATATATTTGTTGTTTCTTGATAGGTTTTATAATCGGGACGTTTTTTTAAAGAATAGTATTCTGATGGAATAGCGCCTGTATGATGCACTAGTGTTGTATACATCATTCTAGAAGTAAATAATAGACCTAGTCCTAGCAATATCCATATAGTCATTGATTCTGTATCATATAAGAGAATCCACGATGGAATTGATGCAATTATTAATCCATTCCAAACCATCCATTCAGCAAAATAATTAGGATGTCTGGTATATTTCCATAATCCAACATTACAGACTTTATTTTTTTCACCCGACGCCTTCATTTTTTTTAAAAAGGAGATTTTTTGCATATCTGCAATTGATTCCATGACAAATGCGCCCAACCAAATAAAAACACCTACTATTTCAAGCATTGAAATCGTTGTATTAGAATTGGTTGCAATAATAAACGCAGGCATTGCTAGAAAAGAAGCATTGGCTAAGCCTTGAAGAATACCATCAATTTGCATGGCGAGCATGGTATTATTTTTACCTGCTTTCTTCCAACGTTTTTTCTGATATTCATAACGTGGAAATTCTGTTTTGAGCATCCCCAGTCTCCACATTTTGAGTGCACCCATTCCCATACGAGTTCCAATTAAAATATAAAGGATACTAATTGTAGCTATTCGAACACTATCACCTTCGCCATATAGCCAAGTGATGATCCCAATAAGAGCAACACCCCATGGCCAGCCAATATCAACATAGGACATACGTCCAGTACGCCATGTAGGTAAACATACTACCAATGCAAATAATAGTAGTTGAAGTACTCCATTAGTAAAGCTAATTGAGGTTAAATTTTCTGAAAAGAGTAACAGTCCCCAGCCTAGAATAAACGGGAATAACGGAGAAAAATACTTCATAATTTTATTTTTGGTCAGCTGATTTAAAGCGTGTTGAGGTAGAAGTTGAGCTATGTTTTGTCTTTCGACCCTTCACTCTTTTTCGCCATCTTTCAAAAGAACTCCTTTTTAGATTGGCCATCATTATTTTACGCACTCCATTTTCTTTTAATCCAAACTGGTATTCTATAGCTTCGAAAGGAGTACGATCTTCCCAGGCCATTTCAATGATGCGATCTAAATCTTTTGACCTATAGTCCAAAACCACCACCATGACACATTAGTATTTGCCCAGTGACATAGTTTGATTCAGGAATACAGAACATATAGATTGCTCCAGCAGCTTCTTCCGGAGTTCCTGGGCGCCCAAGGGGAATCATTGTCTTTGCTGATTGAAATACAGCTGAATTAACGCCTACTTTAATTTTGTTTCCTTCGATATCAATCAATGATTCTTCTTTTTCTGCATCTGCATCAGTTAAGCGTGTTTTGATAAGACCAAATCCTACAGCATTTACATTGACATTATAACGTCCCCATTCTTTTGCCATAGTTTTTGCCATTCCTACTACACCAGCTTTTGCAGTTGCATAGTTGATTTGTCCAGCATTACCATTCATTCCTGAAGTTGAAGAAATATTGACTACTTTTCTGAAGTTTATAATGCCTTTCTCTTTTTCTTCAAGAAATAGTCGTTTGATATGAGGTTGAGCTGCTCTTAAGATTCGAAAAGGAGCAGTTAGATGACAATCTAAAATAGCTTGCCATTGTTTATCATCCATTTTTTGAATGACATTGTCCCAAGTATAGCCTGCATTATTTACAATAATGTCTATTCCTTTAAATGTGTCCAATGCTGTATTAATAAAATTATCTGCAAAGTTGTCTTCAGTAACACTGCCAACGCACGCTACCGCCTTTCCTCCCATTGCAGTAATATCTTCAACTGTTTGATGAGCTGGATCAGCATCAAGATCATTGACGACGATATGCGCACCATCTTTTGCTAGCATTAAGGCTAATTCACGACCAATACCTCGGCCTGAACCTGTAATTAATGCCACTTTTCCTTTTAATTTATTTCCCATATTAAAATCCTAACGACTTCCCAATGATCTCTTTCATGATCTCAGTGGTACCGCCATAAATTGTTTGTACTCGTGAATTTACATAAGCTTTAGCAATTGGATATTCTAAGATATACCCATATCCACCATGCAGCTGCAAGCATTGATCTACAACTTTGAGCTCTAGCTCCGTAATCCACCATTTAGCCATTGCTGCTTTTTCTGGAGTAAGTTTTTTGTCATTTAACTCAAAAACACATTGATCATAAAATGTTCGTGCAATTTCTGCCTCTGTCGACATTTCGGCTAACTTAAATTTTGAATTTTGAAAACTACCAATTTTTTCCCCAAACGCTTTACGTTCATGACAATATTGAATTGTTAATTCAAGGACAAATTCAATGACTGCAATTGAACCAGCTGCAATAGATAATCTTTCTTTTGGAAGACTTTCCATCATATAGTAAAACCCCTTACCTTCTTCGCCAAGAAGATTGTCTTTAGGAACTTTAACATCCTTGAAAAACAGTTCAGCAGTATCTTGTGCTACTTGACCTATTTTATGAAGTTTATTGCCACGTTCAAATCCTTCCATGCCACGTTCTAAAACAATTAAACTAATACCATGTGCACCGTTTTTTGAATCTGTTTTACATGCTACAATCACTAAATCGCTTAATAAGCCATTTGTTATAAATGTTTTACTTCCATTTACTATATAGTGATCACCCATATCTTTTGCAGTTGTTTTAATAGCCGCTAAATCACTACCTCCACCTGGCTCTGTCATCGCTAATGCACCAATAGTTTCTCCACTGCAGATCTTTGGAAGCCAGCGTTTTTTCTGTTCTTCATTACAGTGTCTAATAAGATAAGGAACAACTAAATCATTCTGAACAGAATGTCCGAATCCGGGATTTTCTGCCCTTACACTTTCTTCAATTAAAATTGTATTGTATCGAAAGTCATCAATACCCATTCCACCATATTCTTCAGGTACATCTATCCCAAAAAAGTTATTTTCTCCAGCTTTGAGCCAGACTTCACGGGATACTATTCCATCTTTTTCCCATTGTTCATTATTCGGCTTGCATTCGCGATCCATGAAGGTGCGGACAGCATCCTGAAATATCATTTGTTCTTCTGTTAAATTTTCTTTCTTCATAATTAATTCCCTCTATTATTTAGTATTGTATTTTACATATTTTTTTATAATTATACTTTTAGAACTTTTTTGAGTTATAAATCGAAAGTAATGTGTATAATTGACTTTAAAATATGTAAAGTTTACTTTACCTATTTACAAAATGAAAAAAAGAGGGAAAAATGACTACAAATAAAATTTTATCTATTACATGCGTTGTTGCAATTGCAAGTACCTTAGGACTAGCTTACTTCTGGGATGATTTTCTTGGTGGATTGAGTGTTAATGTATCTATGGATAGAGAGCTTGCCTTAGAAGAAGCAAAAGCTGCATCTGAAGATTTTGAAATACTGGGTGACAACCTTGATCAGGCAGCAGCCTATTCTTTTAGCTCAAGTTTACGTGACTATGTAGAACTCAAGCAAGGTGGACGTGAAAAGTTTCAATCGATTATTGATAGCGATGTTTTTTCCCCATACAATTGGGTTGTAAGAATATTTAAAGAGGGACAAGTAGCTGAAGCAACTTTTGCATTTAAGCCAGATGGTTCTTCAAATGGTTATCGTGTTAAAATTCCAGAAGATCATGATTCAGATAGTTTGTCAGAAGAAGACGCCCTCAGTTTAGCAACTCTAAAAATTAATGATCATTGGTCTGGAAATTTTGCAGACTATTCATTAATTGAATCATCTTTTGAGGAAATGCCTAATAGTAGAGTTGACCATTCTTTTGTATTCGAGCATAAACTACAAGATATTGGAGATGCGAAGTATAGATTAAATGTTGATGTATCAGGATCAATGGTAAGTTCTGTATCCCCAAGTGCTTTTATTCCAGAATCATTCAATCGTGAATTTGCTAATATAAGATCAGATAACGATACCATTGCAATGTTTGCAAATTTTGCATTCCTTGGTATTTATATGCTAGTAATTGGTGTGGGATCAATCATTATTTTCTATCGTACGGGTTGGTTAAGATGGAAATCATCATTATTAGCTGCAGCCTTTATTGCTACAACTAGCACATTAGTACAGCTAAACTTTTTTCCTACTATGTGGATGGCTTATGATACCGCTACTAGTAAGTCACAGTTTATGATTGAAGGGCTATTAGCGATGTTAGCTAATGGCGTAGTGAACTTCTTACTTTTTGGTGCAACTTTTGTTATTGCGGAGTCGCTAACAAGAAGAGCGTTCCCAGAGCATATTCAATTATGGAAAACATGGACAATGAATGTTGCTAATTCAAAGCGAGTATTAAATGATACAGTATTTGCTTATCTAATTGTACCAATTAAGCTGGCTATTGTCGGTGCATTTTATATTCTTATGGAAAAATATTTTGGATTTTGGTCTCCAGCAAGTAGTATGGCTGATCCAAATTATTTAGCGTCTATTTTCCCTTGGTATACAGGAATTGCTATTTCACTTCAGGCAGGATTCTGGGAAGAAATGCTCTTTCGTGCTGTTCCAATTGGTGCAGGAGTTTTAATTGGACAAAGATATAATATGCGTTTTACTGGTCTTGCTATTGCAATGGTATTACAGGCATTAATTTTTGGAGCAGGACATGCTAATTACCCTGCACAACCTTCCTATGCTAGAGTGGTAGAATTGTTTTTACCATCTATAATTGTTTATGGGATGTTGTATTTGAAATTAGGAGTAATCTTTGGTGCAATTACACATTACTTATATGATGTTCTACTATTTTCATTACCGATATGGTATTCAAGTGGCTATGTTGTTGATAAATTTATGACTGTGCTTTGTGGAGCTATCCCTTTGCTTGTGATCTTATATTTTAGAATGAAAGCAAACGGATGGTCTGAATTAGATGACAAGGCATTGAATAAAGGATTTAAACCAACCCCTCCAGAGATGTCAGAACATAAAGAAGAGGCAAAAGCTGTTGTACGGGATGGATCTCCATTAAATAAAAAGATCTTATTAGGGTCGATAATATTTATTGTGATAGGAATGACATCATTGAAGTTTAGCGATTCTGATGTTTCTATAGATTCGCCAAGCATAGATCGTGAGCAGGCTATTAGTATTGCAGAAGAATTTCTTTCTGCAAATGATATAGAGCTAGCTGCGGGATATGAAGGATATGCAATGATTACCACTACCTACCCCGGATCACGTTTCATTTGGGAAGAGTTAGGTTCAGATACTTTCAATGATCTTTTAGGTTCTTATGTATTAGGTCCAAGATGGAAAGTGCGTTTTGCTAAATTTGACGGCGAAGTAGAAACAAGAGCAAGAGAAGTAGTTGTTTCAGTGGATTTTGAAGGAAAACCTATTCGCTTTTACAACAAATTTCCTGAAAATGAAGCAGGAGCTATCTTAAGTCAAGCTGAAGCTAAAATAATAGCAGATCAGGCTCTGAGTGATCACTTTAATTTAAACCAAAGTATGGTAAGCTTAGTCAGTGCAATTGAATCTCAAAAGCCTGAACGATTAGACTGGATATTTACTTACAAGGAAGATAAGAATGTAAGTTATGAAGGTTCACAACTAGAAAGCGTCATCACTGTTTCAGGTGACCAGCTTGCTGGATTTTCACAATCTATTTATGTTCCCGAGGAATGGTCAAGAATGATACGAGACAGAGAAGGATTTTCTGGAATGCTTGCAATGTTATTTTCTATTCCGGGAGGTTTATTTATCGGTGGATTATTGTTAATTCGTTCGTTCAAGATGTTGATGGATAGTAAGCTTAATTTGAGAAAAGGAGTATTTTTTGGTGCAATAATTTTTGTTAGTGCTATTGTTGCCTTTTTCAATGATTCATCATTCTTTATGACATTACCTACAGATCAACCAATAGGAAATTTAATGACAACAATGTATATATCTGCGATGATAGGATTCTTGGTGGTTGCACTGGCTCAAGTCTTATTTTTTGGTGGTTTAGGTACCATGTTAAAGCCAACTTTAAATCGTAGTTCAATCTCTGATTCTATCGTTGGAGGATTTATTGCTGCATTATTAGCAACAACATTTGCTATGATAGCTGGGTCATTCCAATTAGATCTTAATCCCAATTTTCCTAGAATAAATCTGTCAGGATTATATTATCCTATTATAGATACTTTTAATATTTATGGCGGGTTTGTTGCTGTAGCATTCAGCTTATTCTTTGCTAAAACGCTATTCGAAATCACAGATGGATATGCTAATACAGTAAAGTCTAATATCTACGGAGTTTTGCTAGCGATGTTTGTCTATGGCGGTACTATTGAAATGCAATATACTATTGGACCATCACTGATAGCGATTATACTATATTCTACTTTATTATTTTTAATATATAAATTTATTATTAAAAATAACTATATGTTGATACCATTCATGGTGTTATTTGAAAGAATTATTAGCACTTTCTCAAGTAATGAATTAGGTGCGTTTAATTCTTATCCTAATGAAGCAATATTTATGGTTGTATCTTATTTAGTGGGAATAGTGGTATGGGTGCAATTAACAAAGTTCTTCTTTGATACAGATCAATAGTTTAAGTTGATATATAATGAGTAAGAAAATATTATTTTTCTTTGCAGCAACAGGATTACTGGTAGTGAATAATCTCTTTCTCTACTGGCAGTTCTTTGAATTCGATTTTGCTATTTTCCTAGATAATACGATAGGTATAGCATTATTTATCGAGGCATTTATGCTCATGCTATTGTTTGCCTATTATTTTAAGCATCATCCTATCGGTAAGTATAAATGGTATTGGTTAATTATTTTGTCTTTACTAGGCAGTTTATTGTTTGCTCTTCCTTTTTATTACTGGCTTAACACAAAGGATAAAAATTAGTACATTCCGTTTATGTCTTTTAAGAATAAAACCGTAATTATTACTGGAGCCTCGTCTGGAATTGGACAGGAAACTGCCAAAGCATTTTTGTCATCTGGCGCAAAAGTGATATTGGTATCTAGAAGTAAAGAAAAGATGGAAGCATCCTTCCAATCTTATAATAAAAGTCAATGCGTAATATATCCTTTTGACCTATCGCAATTAGATAAAATTGATTCATTTGTAAGTACAATTATTAAAAAGGAAGGTCCGATTGATATTCTGTTTAATAATGCTGGTATTGGCTCAGAGAGCTTATTTGAAGACATAGATTTAAGCGTATTCCATGAAGTAATGCGAGTAGATTACTTTTCAGTCGTTTACTTTACAAAATCTATTTTAAGACATATGATTGATAATGGAGGAGGTCAAATTGCTACAAATACTAGTGTAGCTGGATTAATTACTTCAAGAAAAAGAACGGTATATTCGTCTGCAAAATTTGCATTACATGGATTCCTTGATTCTCTTAGGCTAGAGGTTGGAAAGCATAATATAGATATAACTATTATTGCACCAGGTAAGGTGATAACAAACTTTGGAAAAAATAAATTAGACTCTAAGGGAAACCCTTTTGGCAGAAATTCCTTAATGCCCTTTGGATTATCATCAAAAAAGGCTGCAAAAATCATTCTGAAAGCTATTAAGAATAAAAAAAGACAAGTCATCGTTTCAAAATGGGGTGATATTGCATGGTTTGGAGTCCTTGTCCATAGATTTTTTCCTAGTATATATTTCTTTTTAGCAAAAAGAATAGACGCATAACAAAGCATATATGAAATATTCTATTCTAGAAGATCCGAGATATCGTCATTTAGCAAAGCCTAAATCAATTCTATTTAAAATTTTATCATTTGTTTTTGATTTATATGCTAACACAGTTTTGACATTTTATACTCCAGTTAAGGTGATAGGAAGAGAAAATATACCTAAAGATACCCCCTTTATTTTTGCAAGTAATCATAATAGCCATATGGATATTGCTGTATTAGCATATTCAACTCGACTGGGTTATGAACGCTTTGGATTTTTAGCAGCAAAAGACTATTGGTTTGATAATAATTTTAGACAAAAATTCTTTAAAAACTTTATTAATCTAATTCCAATAAGCAGAAAACAAAATCCAGAATCACTTGATTTGGAAGATACATTTACTTTATCAAAAGGATTTATTGGATTAGGCAATAACATCATCATGTTTCCAGAAGGTTCAAGGGGAGAGCCTGGTGTTTTACAGCGCTTTAGAAAGGGAACAGTAAAATTCTCAATGGGATTAGATATTCCTATTTTGCCTGCAGTTATTGTTGGTACTGAAAAAGCATGGCCTAAAGGAGAGAGTTTTATGAGACCTACAAATATTACTATTAAAATTCTTCCTCCATTTAAATCAAAAGACAAATCAACTTTAACAGAAAAAGCATATAATAAAGAGCTATCAACTCAAACAACAAAATTAGAGAAAATGATTACAAAGGCGTTGAAAGAATTTGAGAATAATAATTAAGAATTTTGAATAGTAATAATTGTACCTGCTGAATCTAAAGAACAAGTATAGCTTGTTAGTGCTCCGGTTGCGGGACCAGAAACTGCATTACCATTTAAATCAAAAATTGAATTATGACTTGGGCACAATAAATTATTTCCTACACTATTTATATTTACAGTATTATTGGCATGCGTACATCTTCTTGATAAAGCTCTAACCCCTGTATTGCTAGTTCTAAGTACAATTATTCCCCTTGAATCAAATGTGTCACTACCACTTAATTGAATACCATTTCCAGCAGTTTGAAGCGTAGTATAAATCATTGAGGTATCAATTGTGATTGTTCCTGTAGCAGCATTATAAGTGTATCCTGTGTCCGTATTATCGCCACCACCATTATTATCGCCACCACCATTATTATCACCACCACCGTTGTTATCACCACCACCATTATTATCACCACCACCAGGATCTTCAGGTCCTGTGGGTGATCCTCCTCCTCCACAAGCTTGTAAAATAAAAGCTGTGCTTCCAATCATGGTTAATGTGGTTGCTTGTTTCATGAAATCACGACGTGATGGATCGGAAGGTTTTTCCACATTACAATCACATCCACATGATTCAATTTTTTTTGGTAACTTAGAGTTGCTCATACTTAGTGTTAAAATTTACTACTAAAATATGCTGTTCAGAAGAAAACTTATAATATTATCGATTTTTTTATTATTCTCGACAATAAAAGCACAATCTGTTGTGACTCAGGAAAGCTATGATAACAGATTTACTCCTCAAGAAATTGGATTACCAGATAATATGCCTTATGTAAAATCTATCATATGGGGAAAAGAAGGAGTTTTTAGAAAACTAGATATTGGACCTGAGACAAGAATAGAAGAATTGAAACTCAGACGTAAAATGTTAAAACATCATCAATGGATAGGTATGTTGACTTTAGCTGGTCTAGCTTATCAATATGATGTAGGAAAAAAATTATATGATGGAGATGATAGTGATTATTGGGATAAACATTACGATCGACATAAAGCGATGGGATATTTTACCTATGCGACTTACATGACAGGTGCATCCCTTTCAATCTTTGCGCCTCCCGCAAGAAAGTACGATAATAATTTCTCTTCAATTAAATTTCACAGAACAATGGCAATTCTTCACTTTTCTGCAATGATGGCACAACCTTTCTTAGCTAAAGCAGCAGTAGCGGACGGTAAAAGATATAATGATTTGATGGATGCTCATTTAAAAGCAGGCACAGTAGCGTTTTTTGCACTAAGCCTTGATGCGTTAGGAATTACTTTTTTTAAATGAGAAAGCTAATCATCATTCTGTTCTTTCAAGCTACATTTGCACAAGGAGTGCCAGTGACAATCGATATAGAGCAAAGCTTTATTTCTTATGATGGCAAGCACCCTGCACATAATTGGACGGGCGTATCAAAGGAGATTAAAGGTTCATTTGTTTTTGATTTAGATAACCCTACCTTTTCTAATGTAGACTTATTTGTTCCTGTATTTAGTTTTGATAGTAAAAATTCAAATCGTGATTCCAATATGTTAGATGTTATTGAAGACTATTTTTATCCTACAGTGAGTTTCACTTCGTCACAAATAACAAAAGAAGATAATGGGTATTTGATCACTGGAATTTTATTTTTTCATGGCGTTCAAAAGGAAATTACCATTCCGGTAAACTTTATTTTAGATGATAAGAAAATTATCGTAGATGCAGATTTTTCTGTCAGTTTATCAGATTATAAAATTAAACGTCCTTCATTACTGACTATAAAAATGAAAGATGATATTACAATTAAATTTTACTTAGTTGGATTTATTTAATCGATAAGATAGTGCTGCTAAAATCACAGCAATCATAACATCTTCAATTGGAGATGCCGTGGGATATCCAAAATTCCAAATAAAAACCAGAGTAAGCCAAATGAAGAAAGTTTGATTGAGCACTGAAGGAAATATTAACCGAAAAAATACCAGGTTTTATTAGGGACCATTACCAGCATAAAAAAAATAAAGTGAATTACAGTAATTATTCCAAAAATTTTTAAAACTGTTATTGTGTTGTTATCCATATTTTTTATTTACCTATTAAGCGCTTTAATATAGTGATTTCTGGAAATAAAATATGAACCCTTTTTTGATAATCTTTGTAGGCAGGTCTTGTACGTAGTATTTTGATTTCAATCCAAGGAATACTAGCATACCAAAACATTAATGTCATTGCAATGGGAGCAAAAATCAAATATGTCATTCCGGTAAATGCATTACCAAATAAGAATATCCCCCACCAGAATAAGATTTCACCGTAATAATTTGGGTGTCTTGAATAACTCCATAAACCTGTTTCTATAATCCCTTTTTGGTGTGGATTTTCTTCTCTAAAACGATGTAATTGGGCGTCAGAAATAATTTCATATAAGACACCTATAATACATATAAAAAATCCAGCATAGGCTTGCATGCTTGTCTCTGGGATAATTTCCTGCAATGAAAGAGTTGCTCCCATTGGCATACAGCAAAAAAATACAATTAATGTTGGAAAGAAATGAATGCCGCCAAAGTTTCCTAGAATCTCAAAAGAGCTACCTAGATTTTTCCTCATATCAATATAGCGCCAATCTTCATGATGTAAACCTTCCCACGTTTTTATCCAATTTGTTGTTAAGCGAATGGACCAAAATAACATAGCGTAGATTAATAAGCTCGAAGTCCCGCTTAATACAAAGTCTTGTTTCCATATCCAAAATAAAAGAATAAAAGGAGGAATTACCGACCAATACGGATCATAGAATGAGGAGTTTTTATATGCAACACTGAAACCATAAATCACAAATGTTGCTATTATATCAGCAATAAATATTTGTAACATATCTCCTAAGTGAAGAGTGTATGAAATAGAAAGATATCCTAAACCTATTGCTATAGTGTAGGCGAATAATACGGTAAGCAATCCTTTAGTTTTTGTCGTCATTTACTATTGATCCAATATTAAGATTTTCAGATACTAAATATATATAACCTACTATAATACTGTACAGTAGAAAAATGCTATGCATAACAATAGCACCCGTTTGTGCTAACTCTAAATTAAAACCATATAAATTATGTAGACAATAAATGACTGCTAAATGATATGTTCCAATGGCAGCTGGAGCAATAGGCAAAGAAGTAACAATACTAGATATGATGGTTAGCCCTAAAGACTGCTCTAGTGTTAAGTTGACTCCAATAGCTTTCAATGAAAAGATAACATATACAACAAAACTTATCCATAAAAGCATAGACCAGCTTAATAAACGAATCCTATTCTCTGAAACCAGCTTATATCCTGCAACAAAATTTGTTAATGATGGAAATGAGACAAGTAATTTATTAGATAGGGATTGTCGTCCAAAAATAATTAAAGAACTAACAAAAGATATAGCAATAACAGTTAATATAAATTGAAAACCAAATAAGTTAGTATATCCTAACAGAATTAATATGATAGTAAAGAGACCAATAACCCAAAGATCAATAATTTTTTCTGCAACTAAACTTCCAATCAAATAGCTTAGTTTTATATCTTTATCATGGTTTGATAATAATTTGGCGCGAAAAATATCTCCTGCCCTAAAAGGGAGAATATTATTTAAGAAATATCCAATATGTGTGGATGACGAATAATGTTGTAGAGTAAGATATCTTGGACTTTTTAGAAGAGTTTTCCATCTTAAAGCTCTAAGAAAAAAAGTGATAGCTGTAACGATTAAAGCTGAAATTATATAAGAAAGATTTGTGTTCGATAGAGCTGTAAAAACTTCTAATAAATTAACCTGTTGGAATGCTAGATAAAGACAGGCAAGTGAAACGCCAATCGAAAATATTTTTTTCAAGGATTCTTTTTATCTCGTTGAAATTCATAAGACACAATACGTTTTTTCATTGGCTCACCATTTTCATCAAGATGTTCGCTAATATCAGTTGGAGCATTATACTCTAATGGGACATCTGTCTTTACTTGACAATTACTCATTAATCCTAGCATTGCTACCAGCATAATAAGTGCTATAATAGTTGGAAAGTGTCTATTACCCATTGATATTAAAGTTTTTAAAAAATGTTGTCTTTTTTGCTAAGTAAATGATTTCAATTATACCCATAGTATTTGAAAGTGCTATAACAACAAACCAAATCTTATGATCATTTCTTGCTGCAAACCATACTCCAAGCATTGACCATAACCCTTGATAAAGAGATACAGCAATCATTGCTGCTGGGTTAGCAATTAAGTATTCTCCAAATGATTGTATAAATTCCATAATAGTGTCTTTTTTTAGGGATTAAAAAGTAAAGAGACAAGAAATACGAATAGTATTACTCCTCCAAATATTCCCCAATAGTATAATCCAAATTCCATATGCTATTTTAGCTATTAATATATATGATAAGAAATAAAAATATTTTTTCTTTCTTGATTGACCCTAGGTATATTCTTTCATGAATAAGTTAAGGCCAGAAAACACTGAAATAACTATTTACAGCACAGTTTGGTGTGGTCCATGTAAAATGGCAAAAAATTTTCTAACAGAACATGGATTTTCTTTTAAAGAGATAGATATTGAAAAGCATAATATTAGCAGAAAAGAAATGGCGGCAATGACAAAAGGAACAACAGTCCCTCAAATTGTTATTAATAAAATTCCCATTGGTGGTTTTACAGATTTATTGCAGCTCTTTGACAACTAAAATAATTAAGCCATAGCTTGACGGTCTACAACTTTTTTCCCTTTAGTTGCCTTTTTTAAATTTCCTACTAATTGTCCACATGCCCCATCAATATCATCACCTCTGGTTATTCTAAGTGTTGTAATATATCCCTTATCAAATAAATGCTTTTTAAATGCTTCAATATTTCTATTATTAGATCGTTTGTAGTCACATCCATCAAATGGGTTGAAAGGAATGAGATTAATCTTACATGCAAGTCCAGATAATACTTTACTAAGATTTCTAGCATGAGACATAGAGTCATTGATACCATCTATTAAAATATATTCAATTGTAACATATCGCTTATCTTCATGTACAGCTAGATAGTTTTTACATGCATTTAATAAGTCATCAATTGGATATTTTTTATTAATCGGAACAATAATATCTCTCAAATCATCATCTGCCGCATGCAAAGAGATAGCAAGTGAGACATCTGTTCTTTCAGCCAGCTTATTAATTTGTGGTACTAATCCAGATGTGCTAATAGTTATTCTTTTTTTAGACAAAAAATATGCTGATTCATCGCGCATAATTTCAGCAGATTCCATTACAGGCTCAAAATTTAAAAGTGGTTCTCCCATTCCCATAAATACGACATTAGTAATTGGAGTATCTTCCTTATCATGAAAGTTTGCTAACCAGAGCTGTCCAATAATTTCATCAGCTGTTAAATTTTTCTCAAAACCCTGCGCTCCTGTAGCACAAAATGTGCAGGCTAGTGCACAACCAGCCTGAGAAGAAATACATAGAGTTATTCTTTTCTTTTCAGGAATACGCACCATTTCTATAGACGAACCTGAATCTAACTCAATTAAATATTTTTTAGTTCCATCATCTGACACTAACACTTTCTTCAGTTTGGGAGGTATTAAAACAGCCATTTCTTTCATTTTTTCTCTAAGCGGTTTATTAAAATTGCTCATATTAGAAAAATCTAATTCACCTTGCTGATGCACCCATTTTAATAATTGTTGCGCCCTGAATGAGGGTTCATTTATATCTAAAAAAAACTGCTTAAGTTTTTTTTCAGAATAGCCTAATAAATTTTTTCTATTTTCCATAACCTCTTAATTTCATTTGAAAAATCCTTCTCTCTATTTTCAATGATGTCTACTATTACACCAATTGGATTTGAAAAATCTATTTTAATATTTTTACTCTTATTAAGCCAATCTTTAATCGTAGTTGCATTAATCTCTTGCGATACAGTGGCATATCCAAGATCATGAAGTATTTTTGCATTATGTTCCTGTTCAGGCTGACCTTTAACAGGCTTACAAAGTATTGGTTTTCCAAGAAATAATGCTTCAGAAGTCAATTGAAATCCAGCATTAGTAATCAAAGATCTACATGTCATTAGATCATATTTAAAATGTTTATTTGAAAATGGTTTTAAAGTAATATTTTCAATCTTTTGTATATGTTCAACGTTTGTAAAAATGATAAATTTTTTTGATACATTTTTCAATGTTGCAATAGTATCATTTAAATTTTCCCAAGGTAGATAGACTAATATTTGATTGTTTTTTTTCTCTTTATCTCTTCTATCATGTAGTAAAGGGTCAATGAATGGTGGAAGAATAGATTGATTAAAATGATGAAAATGAAAAGGGATAGAGAAATTGACAGGAGCATATATTTTTGGAAAAAATATACTAGAAAACTTCATTTTATTTGTCATAGGAATATCTTTATAGAACGAATACTGATGGCCTATTCCCATACAAGGTATTTTATTTTTTTTAGCAGAGTAAGCACTTATTGGGTCAAAATCAGTAATAACTAGATCGTATATATTGCTAATAGACTTTACATCTTTAAAAAATTCAATTGGACTAGAGTTTAATACAGTTTTTAAGTAGCTAATTCGACCTTCACTGCTTGAAAAAGTAAACCCTTTTTTAATTTGATATGGATGAAGCTCCTCAATATCGAAAAGATCTTTCTTTTTTCTACCACTCAAGATTACATCAACTGAATGACCTCTTTTTTTTAGAGCATTTATGATGATTCTGGATCGACTGATATGACCATTGCCAGTAGTAGCTATTCCATATAAGATATGCATGGATGAAATTAAGAATTAATTATAATGGAGTTATATTTTATCTAAAATATCTCTTAAGATTGTACTCGAAGTATGTGTGGTATAGGGAAAGTATATGATTTCAACACCACATGGCTCAAAATCTTCTTCTATTTTGTTCCATGCATCAGTTCCTTTCCAGTCATCACCAACGAACATTTTATCAAACTTTAAATTATTCCAAGCTTCCATTTTATCATAACTAGTTTGTGGTACTACCTCGTCAACAAATTTAATAGATTCAACAATATCCATTCTTTCTTGGAATGGAATAATAAGCTTCTTCTTTTTTGCAGATATTGAGAGTTCGTCACTAGTAACCCCAACGATAAGATAGTCACATTCTAATCTAGCTCGTTTTAAAATATTTAGATGGCCAATATGAAATAAATCAAAGCAACCTGTTGTGTATCCAATTTTTTTCATCATGATGTAAAATACTTATTTATTTTTTAATAAATAATCTATTATTCTTTGACTTGCTTTTCCATCCAATGAGCCAGCTAATTTATTTGAATACTGTAGTCGTGTTTCGGAAAGAGAGGTAGGATTTAATATCTGTTCTTTGATATTATGTTTTAATTCTTCATATGAATCAGATTGAACAGCTATTTTAGAATATTCATCATAATCTTTATCCATACGATTCTTGAATCTATAAGCAAAAATTCCTCTGTAATTCCAGCGTAGTTGTAGAAAATTACACCATATAACCGGTTTATCTAAAGCAGCAAATTCGATAATTGCTGATGAAGCATCACTCATAAGTAGATCAGCTGTTGCCAAAAAAGGGACAAGTGAATAGTCCGAAACTTTTGCTAGATACACATTATTATATTCTGACCAATATTCAAGAAGCTGACGTTGCTTCTTATATTTTTCCTGACTTAATGAAAAGTAATGTGGTTTAATCATTATATTAAAATCCTTAAAGTCACCAGGAAATTGTTTTGGAATTCTTTCAATACTACTTGGGTAAAAAGTGGGGGCATATAATAGAGTTTTTTTTAATGGATCTAATCCTAAGCTTTCTAAATCAAATGTTGGTGCATTGCCATTCAAAATAGGATCAAGTTTAGCAAATCCAACATCAACAAAATTATTATCAGGATACATGCTTTTTAGGCGATTTGTTCTATATTTTCCCTCCACAAATCTTACTGTAGTTGGAGTATCTGATTTGGTATAATAACTTGACTTTGGACCTACGCCATGACCAAGCTGAACTGTCTTACTTACATTATGCACTTCATCAAGATATGGGAATGTATTGCCAAAAAATATCCAATCAGCTTTTTCCTTTTTATAATAATTATTTGCCTCAGATTTGTTTTTAACCCATGTATGATTCAAGTTCTCTGATTTAATAACACTTTTTATTATAGTATCAAATTTACCATGATGAAATACAAAAAAAGCATTACCTTGATTACGTTTTAAAAATTCATGATAAACAGGAAGATATTGGGGTAAATAGTACAGTTCTTGAACGTCAAAAAGAATAGATATATTTCTGTCATTCATTATTTTGTCCTGATAAAGAGAAATATTTATCTAACACCATCAATGAAATTAATTTTTCTCTTCTAGAATATTTGAATTGTTTTACATGTTCGTTTGCATTTTCAATAATCTTTAATACTTTATTAGGATGCTCAATAAAGTATTTAATTTTTTGTTCCGCGTTTGAGAAGTCATCACTTATTTCAATGTAATGTACATCAGGCTTAAGAGTGCCTTCCATGAACCATGTTTCATATTTTGGTTTAGGCATGACACATACAGAATTTGAAGACATCACCCATTTGATGCTTGTTGCTGTATCAACTCCCTCAATACAAAAGATAAATTTATAATTAAGTTGTTCAGCAATAGGCATAAAATTTTTAACCCAAGGTGCTTCCAATAATGGACCAGTTTGACCAATATTAAATATTGATATATGGTGATAATTTTTTAAAAAGTATTGTCTAGCTTCAGAGTTTTCTCCGTAGCCTCGCCATACTGCTTTATTTTTTTTATCTATAAAATTTTTATGATCATTGATGAAGTGGAAATGTCGAACTTTATTTAAGTTCAAAATTATAGAATTATCACCATCTATAATTGGCCTACTTTTTACAATAGTTGGGATTGTTTGCGCTTTTGTAATGTCACCAAAAATAAAATCCAACTTTTTTTTATTATCGAAGTATGAGAACAGCTTATACAAATCAAAAAAATAAGTAGTATGCTTTTTAACCTTTTGATTTTTTTTAATTATATTTTCTTTAATCTTACCTAACTGTCGATAAAGAAAGTTTTTATTTGTCATGGAATTTTCTGAAACTTTAAATCCATCTTCTTTTTTATGATAGTAATTCAATCGCGAAAAAATATACTTTTTATCGTAGTGTTTTATCTTTTTTAGCTCTGATTTCAGTCGTAAACGATAAAATATTCTAGGTACTAGTGCTGCTAAAACATGTCTTAGGTAATAAAAAGATTTGATATTTTTATATTTCAATTTGTTCATTTACCTCAAATTATTTATCATGAATCTTATAAGCTATTTTTTTTTAAATTAGATGTAATGATGAATATAAAAAAATTAACAGTTGGGATTGAAGAAGAGTATCAGGTTATTGATCCTGATTCAGGTGAATTAACATCATATATTGCTGAATTCTTAGAGAGAGATGCAATGCTTGTAAAAGATAGCATGGTTCCTGAATTTTTGAAATCTCAACTAGAAGTTACTAGCAAAGTCTGCAAAAACATTAAGGAGGCAAGAGCGGAGGTCATTCGTTTGAGAAGGCTTGCATCAAACTATGCCGAAGCAAACAATTGCAAGATTATTGCTGCTGGAACCCACCCTTACTCACACTGGAAAGATCAAGTGCTTACTGATAAAGAGCGCTATCATGGATTGTATGATAGTATGCAGTATGTCGCAAAGAGATTATTAATTTTTGGAATGCATGTTCACATTGGTATTCCAAATAAAGACCTTAGAGTCGATGTGATGAATCAAATGAGATATTTTATTCCTCACATCTTAAGCTTATCAAGCTCTTCTCCTTTTTGGCAAGGACAAGATACTGGTTTCAAATCATATCGAGGAATAGTTTTTGAGGATTTGCCCAGAACAGGTCCACCAGAAACCTTTGACTCTGCTAAAGCATACGAAGAATTTGTAAATCAATTAATTACAACTAAATCTATAGATAGTCCCTCAAAAATTTGGTGGGATATGCGACCACATTATAAATTTCCTACATTAGAATTTAGGATGTGCGACTCAACAACAAAGGTTGATGAAGTAATTGCAATTGCTGCATTAATACAAGCTCTTGTTGCAACAATGATTCATAATCGTGAGCGTAATATTAGCTGGAGAGATTACAGACAATCACTTATATCAGAAAATAAATGGAGAGCAATGCGACATGGTATCAACGGGAAAATGATTGATCTGGGAGCTGTAAAAGAAACTGATACTAAAATTTTATTTATCGAGCTACTGGATTTAGTAAAAGACGCTGCCAAGGAATTGGGGACTGAAAAAGAAATTGAATACATTCATACAATGCTTGAAAAAGGCACAAGCGCAGATAGACAATTAAAAATGTACGAACAAACAAAAGATTTTAAAAAAGTGGTTGATATGCTAGCAAAAGAAACGCTTGAGAATTGCTAGGATATGAAATCATTAAAGCCTAAGTGTATCGTATTATTAAGCGGAGGTCTAGATTCAACTACAGTTCTGGCATTAGCGAAAAGAGACTTTCATATTTTTGCATTATCTTTTGATTATGGTCAAAGGCATAAGTTTGAGCTTGATGCTGCAAAAGTAATTGCAAAAAAAAATGCAGTGGATAGCTTTCAAACTATCACTATCGATTTAAAGCAATTTGGAAAATCAGCACTTACAGATGAGATAGCTGTTCCAAAAAATCAAGAAATCGGAGATGATATACCCATAACATATGTCCCTGTTCGTAATACTATCTTTCTCTCATATGCATTGGCTTATGCAGAAGTAAATAATATTTATGATATTTTTATTGGGGTAAATGCATTGGACTACAGTGGATACCCAGATTGTCGACCTGAATACATAGGTGCATTTGAAAAAATGGCAAATCTTGGAACAAAATTTACTCAAGGAAGTAAAAAAATTACAATTCATACCCCTCTTATTAATATGACAAAATCCGAAATTATTTTAAAAGGACATCAGCTTGGAGTTTCCTATAAAGATACACACTCTTGCTATGATCCTTCCAATGAGGGATTAGCTTGCGGAGAATGCGATGCTTGTATATTAAGAAAAAAAGGATTCACTATGTCAAATATTACTGACCCTACACTTTATCAATGAGCTATAGTATAAAAGAAATATACTTTACTGTTCAGGGAGAAGGATTTCAAACAGGAAAAAATGCAATATTTTGCCGTTTTTCTGGTTGCAATTTATGGACAGGAAGAGAACAAGATCGTAGTAAGGCAACTTGCACTTTCTGTGATACTGATTTTTTTGGAACAGATGGAGAAAATGGAGCAAAATATCCATCATGCCATGATTTGATTAAAAAAATTGAAGAATGCTGGCCAAAAGAATTGGATGAAAAATTGATAGTATTCACAGGAGGAGAACCCTTACTCCAACTAGATCAATTATTAATTGATGAACTGCATAAAAAGGGATTTAAAATTGCAATAGAGACAAATGGGACACTGTTACCTCCTGATAATATTGATTGGATTTGTGTAAGTCCAAAAAAGAATGCAAAACTTGTACTTTTAGAAGGTGATGAATTAAAACTAGTTTGCCCTCAATTGGATTTTCCGCCTGAACAATTTGAAGATCTTAATTTCAAACATTTCTATGTGCAACCCATGGATGGAAAAGAATTACAAAAAAATATCTTGGAATGTGTAGCTTATTGTGTCGAAAATCCGCTATGGAAATTAAGTTTACAAACACATAAAATAATAGGAATAAAATAATATGTTTGAATTAACAAGGAAATATGAATTTCATGCCGCGCGCAAGTTGACGCTCGTAGATATAGATCATCCATGTTATCAATTACATGGACATACATTTTCTGTGGTAGTTGAATTATCTGGAGATATAGATCCATCTAAGGGTTGGGTTGTCGATTTTTATGATATTGATAGAATCTATAAAGATGAAATCCATACATTGTTAGATCATAAATATTTAAATGACATTAAAGAACTTTCTAATCCCACTACAGAGCATATTGCAAAATGGATTTGGAATAAAATACAACCAAAACTATCTGGATTAACTGGGGTTACTGTAAGTGAGGGTCCCAGCTATTCATGTACATATAGAGGAGCATAATTATGGCAAAGGCACAAGGAAAAGAATTTACATTTGACAGCGAAGATCATATCAACTCTGGTTTTCTTGAATCATTCCTTTTTGATAGCAAAGAACAGTATATCGTAACAAAGACAAGAGAGTTTAGTGCGGTATGCCCCTTTAGTGGCCTTCCAGATTTAGCCGATGTAATAATTGAGTATTTTCCAGAAGGTGGAAAATGTGTAGAATTAAAATCATTAAAATATTATTTTGTGAGTTTTAGAAATGTTGGTATTTATCAGGAAGCAGCTACTAAGCGTATATATGATGATCTTAGCACACTTTTGGGGACATCAAAAATAAAGATCACTACTATTTATAATACTAGAGGTGGATTTGATACGACTTGTATAGAAGGATCACTTTAGCATATTATTATGAAACACCTTAAAAATATCTTATTTGGATGGTTTATAATTGGAGTTGCAATATTTGTTATGAACGATTATCTATATTATGATTTACCTTTGAATGAGAGTAATAAACCTTTTTTAGAGCATATTATTATTGGATGGTTAATATTCATATCAACCGCTTTAACATTTATTTTATTTTACAAGGAGAAGAAAAAATGAGTTACGCCGAAAGATTATATAAAGCTATTACACTTAACGTTGAATTTTATGAATCAGTTGAGGCTGATAAGTCTTTAACTAGGCAAGCAATGATGACAGTAGCATTAGTTTCTGTCGTACAAGGATTGGTAGTTGCTGGTATAGCTGCACCTATCGCTTTAGCACAAGGTGTATTAGGAAGTATTATTAGATGGTTTATTTGGGCATTCTTTATTGCATTTGTTGGAACAAGAATATTGCCAGAACCAGAAACAGAATCTGATACTGGTGAGTTATTACGCACTTTAGGTTTTGCATATGCACCAGGATTACTAATCGTATTTAAGTTCCTGCCTATTATTGGAGTTTTTATAGATCCACTAGTAGTTATTCTACAGCTAGCTGCAATGACAGTAGCGGTTAGACAAGCATTAGATTTCACCTCCACAGTAAGAGCTGTAGGAGTATGTATTGTAGCTTTTGTAGTAATGTTGATAGCATTATCCTTATTTATTCTATTCACCTCATTCTTTGTTGGGGTAGCTGAGAGTGCTATAGCACCAACGGCTCCGTTGATGGGTGTGTAGAGATTCTACTTTAAGTTGTGATCAAATATTTTTATAATACGGATAGAAATTTATAACGGGGATAAAGATTGATATGAAAAAAAATATTTTAATTTTATGTATTATGGCATTAATGGCTTGTGATGCTTCAACTACCATGGGAACATCTGGAACTAATAACAATTCCGATGGTTCTGGAACAGGTGGTAATAATAATGGTGGCAGTAACTCAGGTGATAATAATACCGATCTACCTATGGGATTCTCAAAATTTATAGACGCTTATACTGATGTATATGTTTCTGGAGATTATGTCGTCGTAGAAACCACTGGAGTACCAAACCATAGTAGTCCTTATTGGGGTGCCGGTCATCCAAATTATTCTTCTCCTCAGTCTGGCATGAATGTAAATCCAAACATAATTACTGCTCAAAATTTTAAATTCTATATTCCTCTTTCACCAACTGTTGCTAGTTCAGTTTCTAGTACACCTCTTGGATCTATTGGAGTATCATTGAGTGGAGTACCATTTTTCAATCAATACGGTGGTCCAAATAATCAACCTTTAGATAATGAAATAGCTTCATTTGACAGTTATTACGGGCATCCACAACAATCTGGTGAATATCATTATCACTGGGAACCCTTATACTTGACCTCTGAAGATAAATCAATTTTAGTAGGGTATTCATTAGATGGATTTCCAATCTATGGACCTACAAATCAATCTGATGGTCAGTATCCAACAAATCTTGACGAGATAAATGGACATACTCATGTTACGGAAGAGTATCCAGATGGAACTTATCACTATCATGCTACAGCAACTGTCCCTTATTTGATTGGTGGATTTAGAGGACAAGTAGGATCTTCCGGTGGCGGCGGTTACTACACGAACTAAATTTCTTGTATTTTTTTCTTTTTTATTAATTTCTTGCGGGGAAAAAATCAACATTACAGAATTCGAATTAATTGATGGGATGGATACCCAACGATTCGTCCGAGTAAATAATTACTCAGGCACAATCACTATTACGTATATAGATGACGTAACAATCAAATCTAAAAGAAGATATATTAAAGGTAAAAAAAATGGAGTTCATGAAGGTTGGTGGCCAAATGGAAATAAAAAGTACCTATACTACTTCAAAGAGGACCAAAGCTTTGGCACTCACAAGCAATGGCATTCAAACGGAGAATTATTTACATTAAAAAATTTTAAAACAGGTGTTGAGCACGGTGAGCAAAAGTCTTGGGATCAAAATGGAGAGCTTATGTATAAATATATCTATGATAATGGAAGAAAATATGGTATTCAAGGCTCAATAATTTGTAATGGTGGAAATGAACTTGAGGTATTGAATTGATTATTTTAAAAGACTATCAAGCTGACTTCTTCGATTTTGTTCTATCTTCAAATAGTTTAAATGAACCGCAGGTTGGTTTTTTAGACAAAGAAAAATTACAGTCATTATTAAATCAGAGTAATTATTGTAAAGTTGCATTTTATAATAACGAACCTGCAGGATTCCTTCTATGCCTACCAGAAGATGTTGATTATGGTAGTTTAAATTATAAGTGGGTTTCGGAAAGATATTCTAACTTTATTTACATCGACCGTATATCAGTAATTGAAAAATTTCAAAATGTAAATATAGGAACAGCTTTATATACAGATTTAGGATATTTCTCCATAGAAAAAGGATATGATACTATACTATGTGAAGTTAATATTATGCCGCCAAATCCAGGCTCAATAAGATTTCATAAAAAGTTTGATTTTGTTGAATGTGGTTCGCAATTTACGGAGGGCCGAACCAAAGAAGTTCAGTTCTTCTATAAAGAATGTAACAAATAATTTGAAAGGATTTTTATGAGTAATTTTTGGCACGATTTATTTTTTCCTTTATTTTTCTTTGTTGTATTTGTTGCAGCTCATATTGGACTATATATCATGATTTTTAAAGGAGATAAATCAAAATGAATAAAAAACAAAAATTAGCAAAAAGAAAACAAAAGAAATCTCGTCTTAGATTAAAAGCAAAACAGGCTGCACTATTAAAAAATAAAAAGGTTACTACCCCTAAAGTCGAAGAAAAAAAACCAGCAACTAAAAAGGTAGTCGTAAAGAAAACAGAAGCTAAGAAGCCAGCAGCAAAGAAAACAGCAGCTAAGAAGCCAGCAGCTAAGAAGTCAGCTGCAAAGAAAACAGCAGCAAAAAAGCCTGCAGCAAAGAAAAAAGTAGCTAAAAAGACTGAAAAGGATTCATAATAGGATTAAGTGATGGGTTCAAACACTACCTTCGGGGTATTTATTGTTTGTCTTCAAGTTTTATTAAGACATAAGAGGTATATGTTTTTTGTTATCTTTTTTGTTTTATTTCCATTACATATCGTCATTAATAGACTATTCCTTTTTTTAGATCATATACTATTTTCTCATTTTGAAATAGTAGAGATAAAAAAACCAGTACTTATTATGGGGTTTAATAGAAGTGGAACAACTTTTTTTCATCACTTACTATCTAAATCAAAACAATTTACAACTTCAACTACATGGGATTTCGTAGTTCCATCAATTTCCTTAAAAAAGATTTTATGGTTTATTCGTCCCATCCTTTCAATGTTAAACCTCGATCAACTAGAGACAAAAGAAAAGGGACATAAAGTTGGTTTGGATGATATTGAAGAAGATGAGATGTTAATATTCCTTCATAAGCTTGATTCTAAATGGATTTCAAATAATCTTATTCCATGGATGAAGTATGACATAAAATTTAAATCATTTACAAGAGAGCTCTATATTGATAGTAAAAAGAATGAAAAGAGAAATATAGATTCAATGCTTTTTGTAAAGCAGTTTTGGAAACGACAAACACTCAAACATAACCATAAGCAACTCCTTTCAAAGTCCAACCCATTTATTTTTCGTTTAAAATCAATCATCAAGGTATTCCCTGATGCAAAAATTATTTTTATTGTTAGAGATCCAATTGAGACAATTACATCTTTTTTCTCAATGCAAGAACGTATAAAGTATGGAAATATGATGACAAAAAAGGAGTTAGATTTATATCGAGTTGAAGCATACAAAGAAATTATAGATTGGTATCAAGAAACAGAAAAGGCAAAACAGTTTATAAATAAGAATGATTTTCTTGTTTTAAAATACGATGATTTGAAAAAAGATCTTTATGGTTCAGTTGATAGGTCATTCAAATTTATTGGCCAGGAAATGAATAAAGAATTTGAAAGTCTATTGTATGAAAAATCATCTAAAAAGCATATTAAAAAGCATCAAAATAAAACCATTAACGATTTTGGATTCACTGAAAAACAAATAAAAGAAGATTTTGCTTTTGTTTATCAGGAATACTTTAGCTAATTTTTTCGCTGATATGAAAAAAAATATTATTTTAATCGTCGCTTTAATAGCAATTGGTATTATTGGTAGAGTGATTCCTCATCTTTACAATTTTACTCCTATAACTGCTATAGCTTTATTGTCTGCACATGCCTTTAAAAATAAGTGGATTGCGTTACTACTACCTTTAGTATCTTTTTGGATCAGTGACTTAATTATTAATAATTTTGTTTATGCAGGGTATTATGATAGCTTTAAAATATTCTCTCCTGGAATATTCTGGATTTATGGATCAATAGCATGTATCTCTTTGATGGGAAGATTTTCTCTCAAAAAAATTAATCCTAAAAAAATTGGACTATCCAGTATTGCAGGATCGATAATATTCTTTATAATAACTAATTTCGGAGTCTGGGTAATGAGCCCGATGTATGCTAAATCACTGATAGGATTAATTCAATGTTATTCACTAGCAGTTCCATTTTTTGGTGGTTCAATTTTAGGAGACTTAGTATACTCATCAGTTCTTTTCTATAGCTACAGCTTAGCATTTTCAAAGGATCTTCTTTTACAAAAAGCAAAGAATGTTAGCTAAAGCCATATAATTATAAATTTTAAATTTAATTGGCATTACACAAATAACTCTTTATATTGCCCCGAATATTATTTTAATTATTAACTAACAAAGAGAGAAATATGAGTGACAGAGAAAAAGGTACTGTAAAGTTCTTTAATGAAAAAAAAGGTTACGGTTTCATCACTAAAGAAGATGGAAACGACGTTTTTGTTCATTTCTCTAGCATCGAATCAGATAATGATTTCAAGACTCTTAAACAAGACCAAGCGGTTGAGTTTGAAGTAGAGTCCGATGATAGAGGTGATAAAGCAGTCAAAGTAACAGCAGTTTAGTAGTATATAGTTAGTTTGTAATTACATAATATATTTATTAAAGCTTTAAGAGAATTGCCTCAGTAGCTCAATGGTAGAGCAGTGGCCTCTTAAGCCATTGGTTGTAGGTTCGAGTCCTTCCTGGGGTACATAATCAAATGAATCTGAAAGATAAAAATATAGTTATTACTGGTGGAGCCGATGGTATCGGTAAAGCACTAGCAAAACGATTTCTAAACGAATCCCCTAATTCTGTCCACCTGATCGACATTAATCCTAATGTTATTCATGTGGCAGAATTAATGGGAGTCAAAGGATACGTCGTAGATGTATCTAATTCTAATAATTTAAAATTAACTCTTAATAATATTATTAATCAAATTGGTAAGATTGATTTATTTTGTTCAAATGCAGGTATTCAAGAATTTGGAACATTAAGCACAACTGATGAATCATGGGATAAAACATGGCAAGTAAATGTTATGTCTCATATTTATGCAGCGCGTGTATTAATCCCCCACATGGTTGATAATGAAGATGGTTATTTCTTAATAACTGTTTCTGCAGCTGGTTTATTGAATATGCCTGGAGCAATGTCTTATGCTACTACAAAGCATGCAGCATTAGGTTTAGCCGAAAACTTATCTATTATGTATGGAAACAAAGGCGTAAAGGTTTCAGTACTTTGTCCGCAGCTCGTTGAAACAGATATGGTGACTTCAACAGGAGTATTAGATATAAATCATCCATTGATGAGAGATGGATTATTGAGTCCAGATCAAGTAGCTGATGATACTGTCAAGGGTCTTGAAAAAGAAGATTTCTTAATTTTACCACACCCACAGGTACTGCAATATCTTCAAGGAAAGGCTCATGATTATGACGCATGGCTTGCAAATATAAGAAAGTTGGTAGAAAAATGAAGAATAGTATACTGAAGTGGCTAATATTTTTAAGATTCTTTTTCCCAGAACTAAACAGACATACTAAGCTATTATTTTTATCCCAGTTTATTTTTTTTATTGGAAGTATTGTTCTCTCAATTTTACATATTGATAAATTAAATATAGCAGTATATCACTTATTTTCCGCTTTGGTATTTTTGTTCAGTATGAATTACATTAAAAATAGTTCATTTAAGATATGATAAAAAAAAGGCAGATTATTCATCTGCCTTCTTTTGAAAAAATATAATTATGTCTTAAAAGGCCATTCCAATACCTACATATAAACCCTTGAGCAATAATTGCAATTCTTTCTCTTCTTTTTCAGAGTATAAAGAATAGTTTAATCCGAGATTTAAATAAACTTGAGATGGGCTCTGTAGTTGAAATAACCTTCCAACTGTACCTTGAATATGTTGATCATTAGTATCTTTTGGCTTATAAACTCCAGTCATATAAAAGTCAGGAAACGTGTACATTAATCCAAGTCCGTATTCTGTACCCAGACCATTTGATTTATAATATTTAGCATACGCTCCTAAATTATCCATAAAGAAATAACCTACTTCTGGCTTTAATGTAAAAGTTGGATCTCCTTGTACATCCGCTGGTGCATTACTTCCCTCGACATCATATGTTAGAACTTCACTTCCAAGATATAAAGTTCCTCTACTAAACTGGCTACCAAAGAATCCAATTTCATCTTGAGCAAATGTTAGTTGAGATAACAATAGTGAGAATAATAAAGACTTTTTCATGATTTTTCCTTTTTGTTAATCATAATTTTACGCTCATCAAATTTGCATTCTTTTTTTCATTATTGTCAATAAGATAAAAGTTTGTTTATATCATCAATCAAATAGCTTATTTCTAATGAGGAAGTCCCGTTATAAATTCCTCTAATTTGTCGATTCTTATCAATAAGTATAACATTTTCTGTATGGATTAAACTATTCTCATCATGATTGGCAATAGAAGCAATTGCAAAGTAACCCAATTGTGCCATTCGAATAGTTTCTTCTATTGGACCTGTAAGTAAAAACCATTTTTCATTATTAATATTATTGATAGAAGCATATTTTTGTAGTCGTTCAATATTATCTACTTTTGGATCAACGCTATGGGATAAAATCAAAACATCATCATTCTCTTCAAATACACTTTGCACTTCTTTTATATTATTAGTGAGGTCTATACATATAGATGGACAAGATGTAAAAAAGAAATCAACTATATAAATTTTATTTTCAACAGTCTTCTCCGAAACTATATTTCCATTTTGATCGATAAAAGAAAAATTTGGCACGATATGCTCTTTTTTTCCTACCAAGGAAGGATGAACTAAGTTAGAGCGTAAATCTGAAGGAGTAAAAATTGGAAGTACAAATTCCTGTTCTTTTGGTATAGACAAATACCATAAAACTGGAAAACAGATTAAAAGAAATAGAATTAATTTTTTTTTCATGTAACTCTATTAAATTAACACTATTATGATTAGTTGGAAATGTAAACATACATGGAAAAAATCCGCAGTTAATACTGCATGGTGTCTACTAGGATGTTCTATTGGTGATTTTGGAACTATATTTACATTTCAAATGATTGAACATAGTTGGTCTGTGTGGCAAGTAATGTCACTTGCAATCATAAATGGTTTGTTAACAAGTATTGCATTAGAAACTTTTATTTTGAGTAGGCAGATGATATTAAGCTTGGCTTTTAAAACAGCTATTGGTATGAGTTTTATTTCAATGGTAGCAATGGAAACTGCAATGAATGTCACTGATGTATTATTAACTGGTGGAGCATTACTTACTTGGTGGGTAATGCCTATAATGTTATTAGCAGGCTTTTTAACTCCTTGGCCTTATAATTATTGGAGATTAAAAAAGTATAATGTTAGCTGTCATTAAATGGATTTTATTTTCTTTTTAAACGTTATTTCAGCTTTTTTTTTAACAGGAGTAATTTGGACAATTCAAATAGTTCACTATCCATCTTTTCATTATATCGATAAGCTGTCTTTTGTAAATTTTCATCAGTTTCATGAACGTAGAATATCTATTATTGTTATGCCCTTAATGATCTTAGAATTAATCTCTTCAGTTGCTCTTTATTTTAATGATATGTCGAATCACACTTTTTTATTAAATCTTATAGTTGTTGGATTGATATGGTGTTCAACCTTCTTTATACAGGTTCCAATTCATAATATTCTTTCTCAAAAAAAAGATAATACGATGATTGAAAAGTTGGTGAATACTAACTGGATAAGAACTTTTCTTTGGTCAATGAGGATGCTATTAATAATTGATGAACTTATAACATAACTTTTATTAGATTCTTTGAATCATGAATGAATTTATTTTATTTGGTACTACTCATTTATTAACCCTCGCAATCATCTTTGCAATCTCGCTTGGAGTTCCTTTTTTTCTGCGAGATAAATATAGCTTAGATTCTCTTTCGCAGTTTGAAAAAATCCTGGGATGTGCACTTATTTTAAACGAGCTAATGAAACCATTCTATTTAATTGCATTTGGAGACTATCGATGGACAAATACAGTTCCACTACATGCCTGTCATATGTCTTCTTATGCTACAGGTCTTTTTTTGCTAACACGACACCAACGCTTTTTTGATTTTGCATATTTTTGGGGGCTTGGCGGAGGAACGATGGCTCTTCTAACTCCTGATGTAGAATTTACTTTTCCAGATCTTGATTTTATTACATTATTCTCAGGGCATGGACTGCTATTTTTTGGACTCATGTATATTGTAATTGTAATTGGTCAAAAAGTAACATTTTCTTCTTTAGTTAATGCATTAAAATATTCACTGATTCTATTACCAATTATGTATGGCTTAAATCTATTAATTGGGGGAGAACCTGGATACGAGGCAAATTTATGGTATTTAATGAAAGCTCCAGCAGGTGAGTCTTTAATGACCCTTTTTCCAGATCCTCCAATGCATGTCATTCCAGTATTTCCTTTGGTGGCAGGAATATTTTATATGCTATATTTACCATTTTATTTTGCTGAGAAGAAATCTAAGTGAAAACCTTAATTCTGATCGGTATAATTATAATATCATTTTTGAAGAGGAGAAATAAATGAAAAAAACATTAACAGTTCTAATGACGATTATATTTTTTTCAAACATTGCTTACGCATCTGAAAATTTTTTAAACAAAAAATTTCCGACTGTCTCCGGAACTTCACTTTCGGGAAATGATGTGACATTTCCAGATGATATCAGTGGAAGAGTAGCAGTTTTATCAGTAGCATTTAAACAAAAAGCTCAGCTGTGTATAAATACGTGGGCAGATGAATTATTACCAAAGTATGGCATCGATCAAAATGTTCAATACTATGAGATTCCTATGTTAGGAGGTCAATGGACAATGGCACGTAATTGGATTGATGGAGGAATGCAAAATGGTGTACCAAAGCCATTACATGATTTTACCGTAACATACTATGGACCTTTAAGAGAATACTATAAATCACTTGGGATTAGTAGTAAAAAAAGTTGTTATATTTATGTACTTAATCAGGATGGAATCATTAAGGGTAAATTTGATGGATTTTCTACTCCTGAACAGATAAATGAATTATTTACTCTTATTGACTCATTAAATGAATAAAATATCAGAACATTATCAACCATTTTTAAAAGCGACTGAACAAGCAGCTATTGCTGCTGCTAAATTGAGAGGTTGTAGAGACGGAAAAATAGCAGACCAGGCTGCTACAGAGGCAATGAGATCAGTTTTAAGTAATCAGGAAATTTTAACTACGGTTGTAATTGGAGAAGGAGATCGAGATGAGGCCCCCATGTTATTTATTGGAGAAAAATTAGGCAAAGATAATAGTGAGATAAAAGTTGATATTGCTGTAGATCCACTGGAATGTACTAATCACTGTGCCTTTGATTTACCAGACTCTATTGCAGTTCTTGCAGGGGCACCTGCAGGATCGTTACTACATGCTCCAGACACATATATGAATAAGCTGTGTGGTAGAAAAGAATTAATTGGTCATATTGGGCTTACCAAGACAGTAGAAGAAAATTTAGTAGCTACTGCAAAAGTTTTAAAGAAAGACGTCAAACATTTGAAAGTGATTGTGATGGACAGAGATCGTCATAAAGATTTAATAGCATCAATAGAATCTTTTGGGGTGAGTCCTATTTTAATAGGTGATGGAGATGTGACCGGAGGATTAAAGGCAGTACAAGGAGAAGTAGATTTATTGTATGGTATCGGAGCAGCTCCAGAAGGAGTAATTACTGCAACTGCAGTTAGAGCTCTAGGTGGGTTTTTTGAAGGCCAATTAGTTTTTTATGATAAAGAATTTGAAAGTAGGGCTCAAAAAATGGTTGGAAGTGATATCAATAAAATTTGGACTGCAAATGATCTGTGTACATCTGATGATACATTTTTTATAGCAAGCGGTGTTTGTTCGGGGTGGGTTCCTGGAGTAAAATTTGTAGAAGATAGAGCAATGGTAACTTCAAAAATAATCTTTGGAGGTACTGGAGAAGTTAAGTTGATTACTAACGAATATAATTTAGGAGGACTTGATGTCTGAACTACATAGTGTTGCAGCACGAATGGTTGCAAAAGGAAAAGGAGTTTTAGCTGCTGATGAAAGCACTGGAACTTGCTCAAAACGATTTGAAAGTATAGGCGTAGAATCTACACCTGAAACTCGATGTAATTATCGAAGTACTCTTTTTACATCACCTGGATTAGAAAAATATATTAGTGGAGTCATATTATATGATGAAACTTTTAGACAAAAAATTTCTGGATCAGATAATCTTATTCCTGAATATTTGCAGTCAAAAGATATATTGCCTGGAATTAAAGTTGATACTGGAGCGCACCCTCTAAAAGAAGGTTCAGAAGAAAAAAATACAACAGGATTAGATGGATTATCGCAAAGACTTGGAGAATACTATTCTCTAGGTGCCCGTTTTGCAAAATGGAGAGCAGTCATTACTTTGGGCCATGGAATTCCAACAGATGATTGTATTTTAGCTAACGCTCAAGGCTTAGCCAAGTATGCCTTATTATGTCAACAAGCAAATTTAGTACCAATTGTTGAGCCTGAAGTTTTAATGGATGGTAATCATACCATCGATAAATCATTTGAAGTAACAGATAAAACATTAACTGAAGTATTTGATCAGTTAGAAAAGCACCATGTTGATTTAAAAGGAATAGTACTTAAACCTAATATGGTATTATCAGGCTACAGTTGTGAAAATCAAGCAAGCATTGAACTTGTTTCAGAAAAAACTTTAGAATGCTTGAAAAAAAATGTTCCATCAGATGTTCCTGGTATAGCCTTTCTTTCAGGTGGGCAGTCTAATGATCTTGCAACTGCACACTTAAATGAAATGAATAAAAAAGACACTGACTGGAATGTAACATTTTCATATGGAAGGGCGTTACAGCAAGATGCCCTAAAAGCGTGGTCAAAAAATTTAGAAAATCCTCAATTAGCTCAGCAAGCTTTACTTACTAGAGCTAAGGCTAATAGTTTAGCTACTAGATCTAATCTCTGATTTGAAAGACCATTAATTTTTCAGATGATTCAATAGTAAAACTGCCCCCCAAAGACTGATTTCTAATTGCTCGCGTAGAAGGAGATAATTTATATGAATCTAAAGGATATTCAAGATTTGTAGAAGTAACCTTATTATTCATTTCAAAACTAACAATACTTACAGTCTCTCCTTTAAAAGAATCGAATACAGTTTTTCCTATGCAGGGTGTGATGGTAGAATAATCTGTATAAATTTTAAATTCTATAGCATCATAATAATCGTTAATAGCAAAAAAATTTCCTAAAAAATGATCTTCACTTTTTCCGGGAAATCCAAATATTGATAATGATAAATAGTTATTATCAATACACCAGTCTAACGCTTTTTCCAAGTCCGTTTTATTTTGATCCTCTGTATGAACTATTTCAGAAACTTTATCTTTATAAGATAGCCTTATTGAATCAAAATCTCCTATAGCTATCGATGGTATGATGCCCTGGTCAATTAAAGTATTTGTTGCGCCATCAACTGCAATCACTTTTTCAGCCGATCTAATCTTATCAATAATTCTACTATTTGTAGGAAATTCTCCACTAATAACCATTGCAATATTTTTTTTGTACTCCATATCTACAATTAAATTAACATAACTTTTTTAGTGTTCCATTATAATAAGAAAAATATATCAAAATCCTATCTCAAATAACTTGCAAATAAATTTTTCCTGTAATAGTATCTTTTGAATTAAGTAGTAAAAAGAGAAAAAACTTTTATGAGAAAATCGATATTTATTATACTTTTATCTTTTATTTATGCTCAAGGGTTTGACCTGTCTGGAAGAATTATTTCTCAAAGCACACTTAATCCAATTCAGGATGTTAATATATTTATCCAGGATAGTGAACTAGGAACGGCATCTAGTAAAGAAGGATTATTTACGTTCACAGGATTAGAATCTAATAATTACACTCTAATAGTAAGTGCTATTGGATATAAAGATAAATATATACCAATCAATCTCAATCGCAATTTTTTAAACTTATCCATTGAATTAGAAGATGAATCTGTTTTAGCAAAAACCTTAAATGTTGTAGGGCGATTCCCATCTAAGCACGTTCCCTATTTGACTGAAAATATTTCTAATCAAGATATAACAGATAATGATTATCAAACAATGTCTGAATTATTTAGAAATGTTGGAGGCGTTGATGTTCAAATGGAACACAATAATGGCCGTAATGCAAATTTTTCTATTCGAGGTTCATCCGACTATAAACCAGGTGGTTACAATAATAGAGTTTTAGTTTTGCTAGATGGATTCCAAATCAGTATGCCCTACTCAGGTTCCATTGATTGGAACGGGATGCCATTAGACTTTCTTGATAGAGTAGAGGTTGTAAAAGGTCCTGTCTCGTCTTTATATGGTCAAAACTCTATGGGCGGAATTATTAATTTAGTCACCAAAAATTATTCAGAAGAGTTTATTAATTCAAAAGTCACTTTAGGAAGTTTTAATAAAAAAGATATTAATATTGGAATGAATAATATGCATAATAATGTTTCCTATACGACATTATTACAATATAAAAAAGGTGATGGACATCGATTCAATGCTCAATATGAGCAAAATAATCTTTATGTTAAAATGAATAATAAAGATAAAGATTTGTCTGTATCTTTTATAGCTAATCGATCATCAAATGGTCAGCCAGGTTTTTCTGTTGAAGAAAGACCATCTTTGATATCTTATCGATTATCAGATAGAGATTCTGTTTACTTGCAATTATTTAAAAAGCAAAATCTTAATAACAATAATAATTTAGTTTATTCTGCGAGTATTAATCATTTCTATACATATTATCAAGATAGAACTGATACTCCGGAAGATGAAGGTCAAGATGATACATTTTATAATGATACAAGCTTAAATCTAAGAGCTGAATATCAAAAATTATTTAATGATAAATCGTATCTTATTGTTGGATCAGACCTTATTGCTGAACGGTCAGATATATCTATATATAAAGATGTATATAGTAATCCAATGCAGTTTACTGCAGGTGTTTTTGCACAAAATAGAATTATATTAAGTGAAAAATTATTACTTGGTGTTGGTTTAAGAATTGATTACAGATCAATTGATCGAGGAGACATTTATAGCAATAAAACATTTAACAATGTATCTCCAAAAGTTAATCTGAGTTACAAACAAGATATCTATTCAACATGGAATTTTGCTTTAAGTAAAGGATTCAGGTCCCCTTCGTTATCAGAAATGTTTTTACAGTATGCAACGGATTATGGACTATACACGCAAGGTAACCCTAATTTAATACCAGAACAACTATATGGATTAGATATAGGATATGATCTTTCAAATTTATCTGACTTATCTTTTTCAGCAAGCACTTTCTATTATGTGTATGAAGATATGATAGACTTTGTGTATGGATTACCCGTAGTAGCTCGTAATAGATCTGATATCAGTTCATGTGGATTAGAAACAAACATAAATTATAAACTTAATGACAGAATTAGTATTAATGCCGGCTATACTTATTTACGTGTAAATGACTTAAATGATATTGACCCTATTTTATATCGCCCAAAACATAAATTAGTATCTAGTATCAAATATACTAAAGGCAAAATAAGTAATATTATATCTATGAGATATCAATCAGAACAAGACTACCAAGATTTTTTAAGTGATGATCGCGAATATGAAGGCAGTGAAATTAGATTCCCTATTAAAAAGTTAGATGCATTAATGCTATTTAACTACAATGGAAGCTATCAGTTATTAGGTAGTAAAATTTCTTTTAAAGTATCGAATATATTTGATGTAGACTATCAGCTTATCCAAGATTATCCTATGCCTGGACGGGTGGTAAGTCTTGGCTATGAAAAATCATTTTAGATAGTAATGCTTAAGTAAAATTACAAAGCAATGAGATTGTATCTCAAAAAGGCTTGTGTGTAATTTTTTTCAACATTAAAATTCATGACTATTTAGGAATAGATAAATAAAAAAAGGGGGAAAAAATGAATATTCTAAGAAAAACTACAATAGCTACACTTGCTTTATCAATGATGTTCTTTGTATCATGTGAAGATAGTGGAAGTAGCGATCCAGCTACAACTGGAACATTAAATCTTACTATTAATATTTCTAATCCAGAAGCATGGCCGTCAGAAGGAACAGTATTTGTTTCATTAGATAAAACTTGGCCTCCATCAGGAGCACCATACAAGAGTGTTGTAGTTGAAAGTAGTCAAGTACAAGGCGGCACTATTAGTCTTATGTTTGATGAATTAGATTTTGATAGCTATAAATTAGCATCTATTTCGTGGAGGGATCCAAATGATGCTAATCCACAAACTAATCAATATGTTTGGGGAACGCATAGTGGAAACATGTTTGCACCAACTGGACAATTTATATTTTACGCAGATGCTACAGAGTTTACATTTAGTCAAGACATGGACACGCTATCATTAGTGATAGATGCTACCGTTAATACAGGTAGTTGAATTCAAATAAAAATGATATGAAAAAGGCGAATAATTCATTCGCCTTTTTTTTATTATATGATGATACAATTATCGTAAACGATCTGCTACGAAATCCCAGTTAATAAGATTATCTAGCACTGCCTTTACATAATCAGGTCTAACATTTTTATAGTCAAGATAATATGCATGCTCCCATACATCTATTCCCATTAAAGCATTTTCTCCATGTGCGAGTGGATTCTCAGCATTTGGCAATCCTCTCAAATCTAACTTTCCGTCTTTTTCAATAAGCCACGCCCATCCACTTCCAAACACACCCACTGCTTGTTGAGTAAAGTTTGATTTGAAGGTTTCATAATCACCAAAAGATTCATTTATTTTTTCTAATAATTTTCCATTAGGTGTATTACTTCCGCCAGGTTTCATTTGATCCCAGTAAAGTATATGATTCCAAGCTTGGCCGGCATTATTAAACACTTTTTTATTATCTTCTTCAAAGCTTTTTACAACTACTTCATCTAAATCCATATCCATGAACTTTGTACCTTCTGCAAATGTATTCAACATATTAAAATATGCCTGATGATGTTTTCCATAATGTAAATCTACCGTTTGAGAGGATATAGTCGGTGAAAGATCATTTGGATTATATGGTAGTGCTGGTAAGACAAATTTTTTGGTATCATTCATAAAAAAACTCCTATTAATTGTTATAACTGTTTTAAATTTAAATCCAATTTAACAAACAAAAGAGAAAATTATGACTCAAATAAAATTAGGTGACCAAGTAGTAGATCTTTCAGGTTCACTTCCAGCGGTTGGTTCAGAAGCTCCAGACTTTTTATTAGCAAATAATGATTTAGTAAATATGACTTTAAAAGATTTTGAAGGCAAACGATTAGTATTAAACATTTTTCCTACTCTTAATACTCCAGTATGTTCAGCTGCAGCTCATAAGTTCAATGAGCTTGCGAGCGATTTGGATAATACGGTAGTGATTTGCATATCAAGAGATTTAGCTTTAAGCCAAAAACAGTTTTGTGTTGCTAACAATTTAGATAATGTACTTTTTCTTTCTGATATGCGTAACCATGATTTTGCAAGTGACTATGGCGTTTTACATACAAATGGAAAATTTCAAGGCCTTTTAGCTAGATCCGTTGTGATTATTAATACTGATGGATTAATTAGTTATACTCAATTACTTGATCAAACTGGACATGAACCAGACTATGATGATGTACTCAATGCGCTTACTTAGCAATTAGAACAGGACAATTACATTGCTGAGCAATACTAATTGGCTTGCTGCCAAAAAAGTACTTTAAAATGGGATTCTTTGGAGACACTCCAAGCATAACTAGACTATCATCTTTTGCATATTTCACTACAGTTTTTACAGGATCACCTTCAAGAATAATTGCAGAATTTTTGATACCGTTATTCGTGAATTTTTTCTGAGTTCTTTTTAATATATTTTTAAGTTTTTCATCAGATGGCTTATTTTCTAATACCGTAATAATTTCTACAGCCATTTTCTTAGACTTTGCAAACTGTTGAGCAATTTCAATTGCTTTATTTGATCCCAAAGAATTATTTACGGGCAATAATATTTTATACTTTTTATTTACTGAATAGTTTTTTACTACCATTACAGAGCTATCAATAAATTGTACTAATTTATGATGCATTCCATTATTACCACCACCACCAATAATAGTTATATCATGATTATTTCTTTCTACCTCTGTTTTTAGCTGATCAATAATCTCACCGGTACGCAATATTAAATCAATTTTATTTGAATGACTTCCTTTGAGAATTACACGCATTCTAGAATTTTCTTCATCAATAATAAGGTGGTCATTAAAATTGATATTGCTATCTTTCTTTTTAATGTAATTTTTTGACTCTAAAAAATCATATGCCCACTCTAAAGTTCTTACCCCAGGTCTATATAATTCTCTCTCATCTAAGTTTTGATGCACAACACTAACATCTTTTTCAGAAAATTGACTAATTTTTTTACCAACATATGCAATAGTAGTAGTTGCCTCAAATGAATTAGCGATTTTCATTCCAAGGTCTAATGTTGGTTTGGAATATTCCTTACCACCAATTGCAATTAAAATATTCATAGCGTTACCCAATAGAATTGTGACATTAAATATAAAATAGCAATTGAACTAGCAAACATCAATAGTCCAACTTTGAAAAAAGTTTTAGTACTAACTAAGCCGGTAGAATAAAGAATCATTGCTGTAGGTGATGAAATAACGGTAAGGAATGAAAATCCAGATGCTATAGCAGCAGACAAAGCAAAAGAGATGTCGGAAGGTTGTAATTCAATTGCCATAGGCCCTAAGAGTGAAATTGTAGCCGAGCTTGTAAAAAAATTAGCAGTTAGGCCAGTTAAAATTGCCATAAAAGGCCAACTTAGATTTAAATCACTTTCAGGCATTAATCCTAACATTGCATTAAATTTTTCAACCATCCAAGTAGATGCTCCTGTTTCATTAATTTGAAATCCTAAGGAAATGGTTGCAGCAAAAAGAAGTATTACACCCCAGTTTGTATTTTTATTAATCACTTCCCATGATACCATTCCACAAATCATAAAGATTAAAGCGCCGCACAGAGCAATGATGCCCAAGCCGAATTGTTCATTAAATAAAAACCAACTGGTAACAATAAATAAAATGATAACAGAAGAAAAAAGATGATTAATATTATTTTTAGTATTCGATTTAGCAACCTTCTTTTTATAGCCTTGAATTTGAATATTTTTAAGTGAGGTTGGAAAAGCAAATTGCAAAACAAAATAGGCAACAACTAATTGCATTATTAATATTGGATATGCATGTTTCATCCATTCCCAATAATCAATATGGATACTACTAAATTCTTGTAAGTAATTAATCATAATTACATTTCTTGCTCCACCAGATGGTGTTCCAATAGAACCAATAATAGTTCCATATGCCACTGAAAATAAGGTAAGCAATACTGCATTTTTTCCATCAGTTTGTTTTGTATCAATATTTTTTATAACCGATAGTCCTATAGGAAGCATGATAGCAATTATCGTATGTTCCCCTAAAAAAGAAGAAAGAATTGCAGAAATAGTCATTAGTCCAGCAAGGAATAATCTTTTACTTCTACCAAACATTCGTATGATAACTTTTGCTAATCTTATATCAAGACCTTGATGGACAATAGCAATAGCAAACATCAAAGATCCCATCACAAATAATACAGCATCATTCATAAATGATGCTGCAACCACATCTGGTGGTGCTACACCCAATAAAACTTGTAGTACTAATGTCAATAGTGCTATTGCTGGAAATGGTATAGGCTCAAATGTTACTAATGTGAAAACCATCAATAGGATAATTAAGCTATGATACGCAGGAGCTGTTAAGCCTATCGGTGTACCTAAATTCAATAAAAAAATTGCTAATAAAACACTAAAAACAAACCATTTTTTTTGAGAAAACCAATATAGCATTGAAGATGAGATTATTTTATAAGACTCGTTCATTGAATCTAATTTATTTAATAAATGAAGAAAAGATAACACTTATGTTATAATTGCTTGACTGCTTGACTGATTCTGACGTAATGTTCAATGCAAGATTTACCTCTATTTTAAATGGTTTTAATATAAAAAAAAGATGCAACTATTTCCAAGATGGACAAATAATTTTCCTGGAATATTCCTTATAGGTGTATTCCTCTTACTATTCTCTTTATCTTCTTTTATCTGGTATTATGGATCACCATATTATACTGATGTAGGTTATGCGCCTACTCAGCCCGTTCCTTACAGTCATAAATTACATGCCGGAGATATGGGTATAGACTGTCGATATTGTCATGTCGGAGTTGAACAGTCCTATTCTGCTGTTATTCCTCCTACAGAAACTTGTATGGGTTGTCATACATATGTAAAGACAGATAGTGAAAAATTAAAGTTGGTTAGAGAAAGTTGGGAGACTGGAAAACCGATTGAGTGGATTAAAGTTCATATGTTACCAGAATACGCATACTTTAATCATAGCGTACATGTCAACTCAGGGGTTGCATGTATTTCTTGTCATGGAAATATAGCAGAGATGGAAGTAGTGTATCAGGTCAAGCCATTAAGTATGGATTGGTGTTTAGATTGTCATAGATCTGACACGCCAGAGATTAGACCAAAAAACGAAGTAACAAACATGTATTGGACTCCTCCAGCAGATTACGATAATTTTGTTTCATCTTGGGTAGAGCAGCATGGAGATGAAAGACCAGTAGGAGACTGTCAAAAATGTCACAGATAAAAAATAAGTCAAAAGAATTTGTAGATACTAACCAAATTGATCAGAATACTGCTCAATCCCATGAATTTGGTTATTGGAAAAGCTTAAAAGATATTTCATCTTCGGAAGACTACGATAATTATCTAAAACAGTCTGAACATCATGAAGATAATGGTTTATCTAGAAGAAATTTTTTATCTCTTGTGGCTGCATCTGTAGCTTTAGCGGGCTTAGAAGGCTGTAAAAAACCTGTACAAAAAATTATTCCATATGTAGAAGCTGAAATAGCAACTATTCCAGGAATTCCAAAACACTACGCAAGTACTATGCCATTTAAAAATAATGCTCTTGGAATAATTATTGAAAATCATGATGAAAGACCTGTAAAAGTTGAAGGAAATGAAAAGCACCCTGCATCAATGGGTAAATCTAATTCTTTTTCTCAAGCCACCACATTAGATATGTATGATCCTGATAGATCTAGGGGGGTAAGATTTAATGGTAAAAAAGTAGATTGGTCTGAGTACATTAAATATGCACAGTCATTGAACAGCTCTAATGGAAAAAACCTAGCTATTTTATCACAAGAGTCTTCGTCCCCAACAATGCAGTATATGCATAGTGAGTTTAAAAAAGCATACCCTAAAGCGGATTGGGTTACTTATGAACCGATTAATAATGAAAATTTATATAAAGGTATTGAACAAGCTTTTGGTAAAAAATTACAGCCATTTAATCGCTTAGAAAATGCGCAGACTATCCTTTCTGTGGGATCTGATTTCTTAGGGGTTGAAGATAATTGCGTATACCATACTCGAAAATTTGCTCAGAATAGAGATTTAAAAGATGAAACAAGTACAATGAATAGGCTTTATGTTGTTGAAAGCTTCATGACTCCTACTGGATCAAGCGCAGATCACCGTTTGAATGTGCCTAACCATGAATTTTCTTCAGTTTTGAAAGAACTTGCTGGAGAATTAAAAAAATTAGGATTAAAGATTGATGCTAGTCCTATGAAAACATCAAATCATTTATGGATTAAAACTGTAGCAGAAGATTTAATGAAAAATAAAGGTGAATCCATCATTATAGGTGGAAGTGACTTATCACCAGATATTCATTGTTTAATTGCAGGTATTAATAGTCAATTGAATGCACCAATCGATTATTATCCATTAAGTAGTTCACATGTTACTTCGATGAAAGATTTCAAAGCATTATGTAAAAAAATGGCAAAAGGCTCAGTAGATAATTTGATTATACTAGGAGGAAATCCAGTATATGATGCTCCTGCTGATTGCAATTTTGAAGCATCTTTAAAGAAAGTAAAATCTTCAGTTCATTTAAGTAATATTTATGACGAAACATCTAAGCATTGCCAATGGAACATTGCACAAGCTCACTTCTTTGAAACTTGGGGAGATGCGATGACATATGATGGTTATGCAAGTATTATTCAGCCACAAATTAGACCTCTCTTTGATTCAAAGAGTGCAATTCAAGTATTAACTCCATTAGTCTTTAAGGAAGATAGAAGTTCTTATGATACTGTTAAAAACGTTTGGAAAAATAGTATTATCAAAGAAACTAATTTTGAGAGAAAATGGGAGAAAATTTTGCATGAAGGTGTTCATGTTAGACCATTATTAAATAGTCAAAAAGTTCGTACTGTAAATAAGGTTTCAACAGCAGTCCTTAGTAAAGAACCAGTTCTTGAGAATAACAAATTTGAAGTAATTTTTGCACCATCCTCCTCTGTTTATGATGGAAGGTATGCTAATAATGGCTGGCTTCAAGAGATTCCAAAACCAATTACAAGCTTAACATGGGATAATGCTGCTTTTGTCAGCATGAAGGTGGCAAAAAAATTAAATGTTAAAAATGGACAAATGATTGAAATTTCAATTTCAGGCGTTAGTATTAAAGTACCAGCATGGATTGTACCTGGACAGAATCAAAAAACTATTACACTTGAATTAGGTTATGGTAGAGAATTTTCTGGTAGAATTGGTAGCGGAGTAGGCTTTAACGTTTATCCGTTAAGAACAAGCTCAAATATGGGATATGCTATGAACGCTGAAATTAAAACACTGAATGAGACATATCCTCTAGCAAGTACGCAAGAACATTATGGTCTTGAAGAAGATAAGCTTGCAGCTCCAGGTTTTAGCGATTTGTCTACAAATGAAGTGCAATCTAGAATTCCCGACTTAGTCAAACAATCAACGTTAGAAGAATACAAAAAGCACCCAGAATTTGTACAAGATATAGTTGAATCACACAAACCAGACAAAAAAAGAAGCTGGGCAGATCATTCAATGTATAATCCTGAGCCAGAATATGACTACTCAAAAGGTAATCAGTGGGGGATGTCTATAGATTTAACAAGTTGTACAAGTTGTAATGCCTGTTCTATTGCCTGTCAAAGTGAAAACAATATTCCTGTTGTAGGTAAACAGCAAGTAATGAATGGTAGAGAGATGCATTGGATTCGTATTGATAACTATTTTTCTGGTGACCCTGATAATCCAGAGGTATCTACACAATCTGTTGCATGCGTGCATTGTGAATTAGCGCCTTGTGAACAAGTTTGTCCTGTTGGTGCCACTACTCATTCTACAGACGGTGTAAATCAAATGACATATAACCGCTGTTTAGGTACAAGATATTGTGCAAACAACTGCCCTTACAAAGTAAGAAAATTTAATTTTTATAATTATACAAGGGATCTGCCTGAAGTAGTACAAATGGCAATGAATCCTGATGTAAGTATGCGCTTTAGAGGTGTTATGGAAAAATGTACATATTGTTATCAGAGAGTAAGTGAAGCTCGTATTAAGGCAGAAAATGAAAATAGAGATTTAGTTGATGGAGATATTAAAGTAGCTTGTGCACAATCATGTCCAGCAGATGCTATTAAATTTGGAGATATCAATGATCCAAATAGTGAAGTTAGCAAAGCAAAAAGACGTAATCGTGACTATGCGCTACTAGGTCAGCTTGGAACAAGTCCAAGAACTACATATCTTGCAAAAATTAGAAATCAAAATCCTAAATTATCTTCAGGTAGTCATCAAGGAGCACATCACTAGATGATTGATCATAAAATAAAGTCAAAAGCAGAAATTCGCGCTGAAAAACTTCTTCCTGGTAATCAGGACTTTACTACCATAACAGACGATATAGCTGGAGTACCAGAACAAAAAAAGACTCCAATTCAATGGTGGCTTCTATTTGGGTTAGCCTTGTCTTTATTAGCTATTTTTGCTGGTAGTGTTGGATTCCTCATATGGGAAGGTACTGGAATTTGGGGTATTAATAATCCTGTATTCTGGGGATGGGCTATTATTAATTTTGTTTGGTGGGTAGGTATTGGTCATGCAGGAACTTTGATATCTGCAATTTTACATTTGTTTAGACAAAATTGGAGAAATGCTATTAACCGATTTGCTGAAACTATGACCCTTTTTGCTGTGATTTGTGCACTAGTTTTCCCTGGAATCCATGTCGGTAGAATTTGGGTTGCCTACTGGTTTTTACCAATACCAAATCAAATGGGAATGTGGCCAAATATGAGAAGTCCATTAATATGGGATTTCTTTGCTGTGTTCACATATTTTACAGTTTCATTATTATTCTGGTATACAGGACTAATTCCAGATTTGGCAACATTAAGAGATAGAGCAAAGACAAACTTAAAAAGAAAAATCTATGGCTTCTTTGCATTGGGTTGGAGAGGTGGAAATAGACAGTGGCAGCATTATGAGTTAGCTTATTTGGTTCTTGCTGGTATATCTACTCCTCTAGTTTTATCAGTGCATAGTGTTGTTAGTTCTGACTTTGCTACTAGTGTGATTCCTGGTTGGCACACAACGATTTTCCCGCCTTACTTTGTAGCTGGAGCTATTTATTCTGGATTTGGGATGGTGATGACATTATCTATTATTGCAAGAAAGGTATATAACTTAGGTCATATTATTACGTTGGAGCATCTCGATAAGATGGCACAAATTATGCTATTAACTGGGTGTATGGTTGGATATGCTTATTCAATGGAATTTTTCGTTGCATGGTATAGTGGTAATGCATATGAATCATTTGCTTTTGTAAATAGAGCCTTAGGACCATATTGGTGGGGTTATTGGGCGATGATTTTTTGTAATGTTGTTGTACCTCAATTTTTTTGGTTTGAAAGATATAGAAGGCATATTCCATTCTTATTTATCACTTCAATTTTAGTAAATATTGGTATGTGGTTTGAAAGATTCGTTATTGTAGTTATTACACTTCACAGAGATTTCATGCCAGGTGCTTGGGCTATGTATAATCCAACAATATTTGATGTATCTATTTATATAGGTACATTTGGATTATTTTTTACAGGATTTTTATTGTTCCTTAGATTTTTACCAATGGTATCTATTGCCGAGGCAAAATTAGTATTGCCAGAATCTAACCCTCATCATGGACACGAAGAATGAACACATACGGTGTAATAGCAAGGTTTAATGATCCAGTAGAATTAGTTCATGCTGCTGAGAAAGTAAGAGATGCAGGTTTCACAGATTTTGACTGTCACTCTCCATTTCCAATTCATGGTATGGACGATGCAATGGGACTTAAAAGATCTAAGTTGGGTTATTTAATTGGGGTAATGGGATTAACTGGCGCTTTATTTGGTTTTGGATTACAAACTTGGATTCACTCAATTGAGTATCCTATGAATATTAGTGGAAAACCATTTTTTGCTTACCCAGCATATGCAATTATTACCTTTGAGCTCATGGTACTGTTTAGTGCTTTTGGTGCTGTATTTGGGATGATGTACTTTAATAGTATACCTCGATTCCATCATCCTGTATTTTATTCAGATAAGTTTTCTAGAGTTACAAGTGATGCATTTTATGTTAGTATTGAGATTTCAGATCCTAAATACAATGAACAGGAAGTAAAATCATTTTTAGATAAAATTGGTGGTACAGATATTGAGGTTTTAAAAGATGAAAATTAATATACTACTTTTAAGCATATTTTTTCTTTCTGGCTGTTTTAGAGGTGCAAAATTTGAAGAACCTCCAATTCACTTAAATCCTAATATGGATAACCAGCAAAAATATAGATCATTGGAAGAGAGCTATTTTTTTGAAGATGGTTCTACTATGAGAACTCCAATCGAAGGAACTATTGCCAGAGGGCAGTATGATGAGAATGCTTCACGATTAACTGGCAAGAATGAGGACGGTTCATATCTAGCAAATAACCCTGTAGCACTATCTGCTGAAGTACTTGACAGGGGTGAAGAAAGATTTAACATTTATTGTATTGTATGTCATTCGCAAGTTGGAAACGGTAAGGGTATTATTACTCAATATGACTATCCTGTTATCCCAGCCAATCTTCACGATGAGCGTATTCGTACACAGCCTGATGGTGAAATGTATAATACTATAAGATATGGGCTTCGTAGTATGCCTGCATATGGATACCAAATAGAAGCAGATGATGTATGGTCAATAGTACATTATGTTAGAGCATTACAGAGAAGTCAAAATGCTACTTTTGAAGACTTACCTAAAGATGAACAAGAAAAAATAGCTAAAGAATCATGAAACTAGATTCAAAAACATATAACTATACATCAAAAAAATCTATAAATCTTATTTTAGTTTTTACAGGCTTAGTATTATTAATTATGTCTTGGATTGTTGGCTTTGATTCCAAAGAATTTTATTTTTCATACCTGACTTCTTTCTTTTTTTGGTTGAGCATTATCTTAGGAGCTATGTTTTTTATATTTGTTCACTATGCTTTCTCCGCAACATGGAGTGTTGCGATAATCAGAGTTATGGAGAATACTTTAATGTTGATGCCAATATTCACACTATTGTTCTTACCAATTGTTGCAGGAATGGAGCTACTTTTTAAATGGCTTCCAAATCATAGTTATTGGCTTACTCACAGTTTTGAAGCAGATCATTTGATTCAACATAAATTACCTTTTTTAAATAAAGAATTCTTCTTACAAAGAGCAGTAGCCTACTTCAGTTTATGGAATTTCATAGCATTCTACATATACTATACTTCTACTAATCATGATAAAACTGGTGACCATAATGCTTTGAAAAGGCTTAAAAATTTTACTATGAGTCCTTTAGGAGTATTATTATTCACAAGTATCACATTTGCTGGTCTTGATTGGTTAATGAGCTTAGATCCACATTGGTATTCTACAATGTATGGTGTTTATACTTTCGCAGGTTCATTTTTAGCATTCTTAGCATTTTTAACTTTCACCTTAATTCGCTTAAAGGATCAAGGATATTTAACAAATATTGTTTCACATGAACATTTTCATGACCTTGGTAAGTACTTATTCGCCTTCACCGTCTTCTATTGTTACATCGCTGGTGCACAATTTTATTTTATCTGGTATAGTAATATTCCAGAAGAAACCATTTGGTATCTTCATAGATGGGTAGGTTCTTGGAAGACAATAAGTATTTTGCTGATAGTGGGTAAATTTTTTATTCCATTTTTTACATTAATTTTTAGAGGATCAAAGAGAAACATAAGATTACTGCAATTTATGTCTATATGGATATTGTTTATGCATTATATAGATATTAATTTCATTGTAATGCCAACCCTTCATCATCATGATTTTCATTTTGGAATATACGACTTAGCTAGTATGCTGGGATTTGCTGCTATATTTATTGGTGGATTTAGATACATTATGTCAAGAAGTCCTCTGGTGCCTCTTAACGATCCAGAGTTAATACATTCAATTAATCATAGGAATCATTAATTATGAGTAACGGAGGCTATGAAAAAAAAGATATTCCAGTTAAGCCAGTATTAATTGGCGGGCTACTATTTGTATTGACTGTTGTAGTAACAATTGTTCTTCTTTATGAATATTATGTTCGCGTGGTCGATGCTAGTATTTATGAATTTAAATTAAGTAAAAAGCCTAAAAAATTAATTGAGTTAAGAAAGTCAGAAAATGAAACTCTCAATAGCTATAAGGTAATCGATCCAGAAAAAGAAATTTATCATATACCTATTGATCGATCAAAAGAGCTATTATTAGATGATCAGAAAAAATAATCTACTTTTAGTTTTTTTAATATAATTAGATCCTTATTTATATTTCTTGGATATTTTTTAAAGTCATTCGACTTATTAAATTGTGATGGATTAACAAAAATACTAACTATAACTTTTGACGACTCTTTTTTAGCTCTTTTTATTAAAGAAATATGACCTCTATGCAAAGCACCCATAGTTGGTACAAATCCTGTATCTGCCTTAAAATTAACTTGTTTATTTAATTTATTAATACTTTTAAAAATTATCATTTATGGTAATTCATATTAAATAACTAACTTTAATGATTAAACAAGCAATAATACCACTGGCTGGACAAGGTACAAGGCTTTTGCCACTTACTAGTGTATTTGCTAAAGAACTGTTGCCGATAAATGGCAAACCAGGAATAGAATATATCATCGAAGAATGTATTGAAGCCGGCATTAAAG
>ERZ802822.178-NODE-178-length-48029-cov-9.492138_pt1 | contig 48029 bp, 46 predicted proteins | sample MGYA00345649_ERZ802822 | MGnify/ENA primary metagenome ERZ802822 (study PRJEB30503, sample SAMEA104212359) | marine metagenome | biome: Westerlies Biome; feature: [SRF] surface water layer (ENVO:00010504) within the epipelagic zone...; material: water...
CTATGAGTGAACTAGCCTTGCGTGCGACGTGGCGCGATTATCTGGAAATGTGTAAACCCCGCGTCGTGGTGCTGATGTTGCTCTGCGCGGTGGTGGGCATGTTTCTGGCGACGCCCGGCACAGTACCCCTAGACTTGGTGTTATACGCCAGCCTTGGCATCGCCTTGGTGGCGGGGTCTGCAGCGGTCGTCAATCACGTGGCGGATCAACACATTGACGCGAAAATGGCGCGCACAGAGAGTCGCCCAGTCGCTACAGGCCGTGTCACGAACAGCCAAGCGATTATGTTTGCCGCCGTCACCGGTGTGTTGGGCATGGCACTGCTCTGGTTTTTGGTGAACCCACTAACAGCATGGTTAAACCTTGCGTCTTGGGTGGGCTATGGCCTGATCTATACCCTCTATCTCAAACGCGCGACGCCGCAGAACATCGTCATTGGTGGGCTCTTCGGCGCGGCACCACCGCTCTTCGGCTGGACTGCTGTGACCAACAGCATTGACCCAGGTGGGTTGCTGCTGGTGTTGATTATTTTTGCTTGGACGCCGCCACACTTTTGGGCACTGGCGTTGGAACGCAAAGACGAGTACGCCGATGTAGGCATGCCGATGCTACCGGTGACCCACGGCGAGGCGTATACCCGACTGCACATTCTGCTCTACACGATATTGTTGGTGGTGGCTTCTGTGCTGCCCTTTGTGATCGCCATGTCTGGGCCACTGTATTTGGCCGGTGCCTTGGCCTTGGGTGCAGGTTTTCTGTATTGGGCGATTGTGTTGATGCGCAATAACAACGACAGAGCGCCGATGGAGACCTTCCGCTATTCGATTGTCTACCTCGGTGCACTCTTTCTCGTCATGCTGATTGATCACTATTTGTTTCTTGGTGTGAGTAGTACGGCTCCGATTCAAATGACCCCTCTATCGGCCTAATTTATGAGCACTATCAAAAGCACGGTTCTTCTTTGCCTGGTTTTTATTTCCATCGTGCTGGTCATGTTTGTCATCAGCGTGCTGCGCGTACCTCAGCTTTCCGTGGAAGAAATGCGCAGCAAGGGTGTTTTTCTGCTGCCGACACCGAGAGATATCGCGGCCTTTGAGCTAACGGATCATAATGGCGAACGTTTCGACCGATCGCGCTTTGAAGGACAGTGGAGCTTCGTATTTTTTGGCTTTGTGAGCTGCCCAGACGTCTGTCCGACCAGTATGTCCGTGCTCGGCACCGTAGATCGGCAACTGCAGACCAGTGAGCCAGAGCTGGCGGAACAATTCCAAGGCATCCTAGTCTCCGTGGACCCTGATCGCGACAGCACCGAAACCCTCGCCAGATACGCAACGGCCTTTTCTCCACGTTTCCTGGGGGTAACGGGTCCGCGAGAAGATTTGGTCGGGCTGACTACACAAGTCAATGTCGCATTTGCCAAGGTACCGCTGAGTGTGCCAGCGGCAGACCTTGTGCCCTCTGACGCTGCCACCTCAGAGGTTGCGGCAGATGCATATACTGTTGATCACACCGGCAACATCGTGATCATCAACCCCAAGGGTCACTACCACGGCTTCATCAAGTTGCCACATGATCCAGAGACCATTAGGCTCACATTCCAAACGCTAGCCTCTCAGTTCTAGCGTTCTGGCAGCTCGGCATGCGTTTGTTGGGCCATTGCAGCAAAACTCGGTACCCCCGATAAGGGCAACTATGACCGTAGTTGGCGACTCTTCAAGCACCATGCCTGCCCAAGGGACACACTGTCTGCAAAGTTTGCTGGCCGATGTTCAAACAGTACGCGAGCGCACCCAATGGCTATGCACGCACCTTGAAACCGAGGACTACGGGGTTCAGCCAATGCCGGACGCGAGCCCGCCGAAGTGGCATCTCGCGCACACCACTTGGTTCTTTGAAACATTCCTCATCAAGCGTTTTTTGCCGTCGACACCGGTTTTTCATCCACATTTTGAGCAGCTGTTTAACTCTTATTACAACGGCGTTGGTGAGCCCTTCCCGCGCGACAAGCGCGGCACTCTCTCAAGGCCCACGGTATCTGAGGTTATGGCGTACCGCGCCCATGTCGATGAAGCGATGCACGCACTGGCCGCGATGTCTGTATCTGACGAAGACGAGCAATCTATCCGGCAGATCATGCAGCTGGGCCGGCATCACGAGCAGCAACACCAAGAGCTATTGTTAACCGACATCAAGTACAACTTTGGCCACAACCCGCTCTATCCACCATTCGTCGATACAACGGCGCTTAGCTGCAGTCATGCCCCCCCACAATCCGCGCTGAGTTTCATTGACTATGATCCTGGTTTGGTAGAGATCGGTGCTATGCCGGGCTTTTGTTTTGACAACGAAATGCCTCGCCACAAGGTATATCTGACCGCATTTTCGTTAGCGAATCGATTGGTGACTAACGCGGAGTTTCAGGCATTTATGGAGGACGGCGGGTATCACCGCCCGGAACTGTGGTTGTCCGAGGGCTGGTCACAGCGCCACCAGCAAGTTCGAGACCATCCGCTTTACTGGCGCCAGCAAGACGGTGTTTGGTTTGAGTATCGACTGGACGGTTTGTACCCACTTGTTGCCAATGCACCAGTCGTCCATGTCAGCGGTTATGAGAGCGCCGCCTTTGCGGCATGGTCCAACGCGCGACTTCCCACGGAGTTCGAGTGGGAGTTCGCGGCGAGTTTTGAGCAAGATCTAGGCGGCAATTTTGCGGAACAAAACCTGCTGCATCCGCAGCCACAACGCGACGGGCATGCGCAGATGTTTGGCGATGTTTGGGAATGGACCAGCAGCCACTATGGACCGTATCCGGGCTATCAATCTTTGCCCGGCGTGCTCGGTGAATACAACGGTAAATTCATGAGTAGCCAATGGGTGCTGCGTGGCGGCTCCTGCGCCACACCACAAAACCATATCCGCGCCAGCTACCGTAATTTTTTCTACCCAAAGGATACATGGCAGTTCAGCGGCATTCGTTTGGCGAGAAATCCGTGAACGCCGCAGGCCAACAATTTGCGTTTTTTGATCTGCACCCCCCGGTGGATGACATGACTGCGGAAGTGCAAAGAGGACTGCAGGAATCACCGAAAAAGCTCTCGCCTAAGTTTTTCTACGACGAGCGTGGCTCGAAGTTGTTTGAGGCGATTACGCGATTGGAGGCCTATTACCCAACGCGGACGGAGCTGGGTTTGTTTGATGCGCACCTGCAGCAAATTGCGGCATTGATTGGTCAAGACAGCTGCGTGGTTGAATACGGTAGCGGCTCATCGCTAAAAATTCGTAAGTTGCTGCAAGCCTTGGCGCCTAGCGCCTATGTGCCCATCGATATTTCCAAAGATTTCCTACTGAGCAATGCGCAAACGCTGGCGAAAGATTTTCCCTCGCTTCATGTGTTTCCGGTCTGCGCTGACTTTTCCCAAGCCATTGCCCTGCCTCCACAGACCAATGGCATGCACCGAGTGGGATTTTTCCCCGGCTCGAGCATTGGAAATTTTGAGCCCGAACAGGCGCGAACCTTCCTAACACGGGTTGCCGGTACCCTTGGCCGTGGGGGTCATTTACTCATTGGCGTTGACTGCAAGAAAGAGACAAAGACGCTGGAATTGGCCTATAACGATCCGGACGGCGTGACGGCGCAGTTCAACTTGAATGCATTGGCCCACCTGAATCGTGTGCTGGATGCAGATTTTAACCTGCGGGCCTTTGCCCACGAGGCACACTACAACGAAGACTTAGGCTGTATTCAGATGTTTTTACGCAGTTTAGTGGAGCAGCGTGTGGACATTTGCGACGAGCATTTTCACTTTGCCGCGGGCGAGTGTCTGCACACTGAGAACTCGTATAAATATGCCCCAGCAGAATTCGCGCAGTTGGCTGGATCGGCGGGTTTTGACTGTCAGCAGCAATGGCTCGATGAGAAGGCCTACTTTGGCCTGTACTTGTTGCGGGCGCGTTAAGCCTCAGTCAAATTCCCATAGCACCCAACTGGGTACCAAGGCATCAACCCGCTGCAGGTCGCCAAAACCCTGGGTGGGGTCTAGGGGTACCAAGTAATACGGTCTGCCCACGTTTGGCACGATGCGAATCATCCGCAGCTCGCCGTTCTGCCGAAACTCGTAAATCATCTTGTCTTCTTCCGCGATGATCACGACATCAGGTCCGCGCTGGGCGAACGCGAATTGCGGCAATGCCGCCATGGCAAGTGCGATTAAAAGAACCATCAATGTGTTCGCTACAACGCGCCGCGTTTGTGGTGATAGCAGGGAAAGTAAGGCCATAATCACACCGTTTAGATTGCGAGATATAGGGAGCCAAAAGTGGCAGATAATGTAACCCCCAAGTTGCCAGAACACCAAGGGCCCGTGGTACTGGTTGACGGTTCCTCGTATTTGTTTCGCGCTTTTTACGCCCTACCGGATCTGCGCAGCACGACGGGACACCCAACGGGTGCGATACGCGGCGTGATCAGCATGCTGCGGCGTCTCGCCAAGGACTACCCCGACAGTCCGTTAGCCGTGGTGTTCGACGCCCCGGGTAAAACCTTTCGCGATGATATGTACAGCGAATACAAGGCCAATCGCAGTGCGATGCCCGACGACCTACGCGAACAAATCGCGCCTATCCACGAGATGATCAAGGCCATGGGCCTGCCGCTGATCAGCGTTGCGGGTGTGGAGGCAGACGACGTCATTGGTACCTACGCGGCTCAAGCGACAGCCCTGCAGCGAGAAACGGTGATTTCCACCGGCGACAAAGATATGGCCCAGCTGGTGACACCCTATGTGACCTTGGTGAACACCATGACGGAAACCACCATGGATGCGCAGGGCGTCAAGGATAAGTTCGGGGTAGGCCCAGAACTCATCGTCGATTATCTGGCGCTGATGGGAGATACCGTTGACAACATACCCGGCGTGCCGAAGGTTGGGCCGAAAACGGCGGCCAAGTGGTTGAACGAATTCGGCTCTCTAGATGCCCTGATGGCCTCAGCAGAAGAGGTGAAAGGCAAGGTTGGCGACAACTTGCGCGAGAGCCTAGAACAACTGCCGCTGTCGCGAGCGCTTACCCAGATCAAGTGCGATCTGGAATTGCCGATGACGTTTGCCGATCTCATCCCGAGCGCACCTAACGAGGAGGTGCTGGCAACGTTTTATCGAGAGTTTGAATTCAAATCTTGGTTAGAAGAATTGGCTGCAGCGCCGATACCCAGTGGCGTGGAGGAGCTTCCAGAAGCGGCCAAGCACGCCCCCGCCACCAACTACGAACTCATTCTCGATAGCGCCCACTTACAGCGGTGGATCGAAAGACTTGCGGGTGCTGAGCTCATCGCCGTTGATACGGAAACCACCAGCGTTGACTACATGAAAGCAGAGCTGGTGGGATTTTCCTTCGCGGTGAGCCCCGGTGAGGCAGCGTATTTGCCCGTTGCTCACGATTATCCCGGTGCCCCGGAGCAGGTGAGCTTGGAGGAAGCGCTGGCAGCGCTGAAACCGGTGCTGGCGAACACCGCGATTGCCAAGGTGGGTCAAAATCTCAAATACGACATGAGTGTGCTGGCGCGCTATGGGGTGGTCATTAACGGGCCGTTACATGACACCATGCTGCAGTCCTATGTCCTCAACAGTGTGGCGACCCGGCACAACATGGACGCGCTGGCGGGTTTCTACCTCGATCGCAAGACCATTCATTTTGAAGATGTCGCCGGCAAGGGCGCGAAACAGCTCACGTTTAACGAGGTGCCCTTGGAAACCGCTGGCGACTATGCCGCCGAAGACGCCGACGTGACGTTGGCTCTACATCACCACCTGTATCCACAGCTGCAGGCTGCGCCGAGCCTGCTCAGCGTCTACAACGATATTGATATGCCGTTAGTGCGCATACTCTCGCTGATCGAACGTCAGGGCACGCTGGTAGATGGCCGAATGCTCAAACAGCACGGCGCTGAACTGGCGGATCGCCTGAACGAACTCAGCCAGCAGGTTTGGCAATTGGCCGGAGAGAATTTCAATCTCGATAGCCCGAAACAACTACAGACAATTCTTTACGACAAGATGGCGCTACCGGTGCTGAAGAAAACACCCGGCGGGCAGCCTTCCACTGCTGAGGCGGTGCTGGTGGATTTGGCCCAAGACTACGAACTGCCGCAAATGATCCTCAGTTATCGCAGTCTGGCCAAACTGAAGTCGACCTATGCAGACAAGTTACCCCTCGATATTCAGCCGGCGACCGGGCGTATCCACACGTCCTATCATCAGGCGGTGGCCGCCACCGGTCGGCTGTCTTCCTCCGATCCAAACCTGCAGAACATCCCGATTCGCAATGCGGAAGGTCGGCGCATACGCCAAGCCTTCGTTGCACCCCCGGGGCGCTCGATATTGGCCGCCGACTACTCACAGATTGAGCTGCGCATCATGGCGCATCTCTCAGGTGACGCGGGCTTAACCCAGGCTTTTGCAGAGAACCAAGACATACACCGCGCTACGGCGGCAGAGGTATTTGGGCTCGCGCCGGATGCTGTTGCCGATGAGCAGCGGCGCAGTGCCAAGGCGATTAACTTTGGCCTGATCTACGGTATGTCCGCGTTCGGCTTAGCCAAACAGCTGAATATTTCGCGAGGTTTAGCAGCCGATTACATTGACCGTTATTTTGATCGTTACCCTGGAGTGCTGCGTTACATGGACGAAACCAAGGCCTTGGCCGCAGACCAAGGCTATGTGGAAACCGTGTTCGGCCGTCGTTTGTATCTGCCCGAAATCAATGCCAAAGCGGTACCCAGGCGCCAGGCTGCAGAGCGCACAGCCATCAATGCGCCCATGCAGGGGACGGCGGCGGATATCATCAAGTTGGCGATGATGGCGGTGCAAGACTGGTTGCCGGAAAGTGGTCTCGAGGCGCAAATGATCATGCAGGTGCACGATGAACTGGTGTTTGAGGTGGCGCAAAGCGACGTTGAGGCGCTCAATACCGGTGTGGTGGAACGCATGGCCGGGGCGGCCTCACTCAGTGTGCCCTTGGTTGTCGATACGGGTGTGGGTGAAAACTGGGATCAGGCGCACTAAGTTGCGGGCCCATACGGATGTGGGCACGCGAGAAACGCTGACATCAACCCTCGGGCTCGCTGCTTTGGGGAGCCAGGTCGTCTAGGGGGATGCTGAGCCAGTCGAGTAGGTGCTCCATCAGCGCGGCTTTGCCTTCACCCCGGGCTGCGGAAAAGGTCTGGAATGAGGCGGTAGGATGCTTGGCATAGCGCTGCTGCACGCGCGACAGGGTTTGCTTTCGCGCCCCAAAGCTGAGCTTGTCCGCCTTGTTCAACAGTATGCGGATGGGAAGCTCGCTCGCGCCCGCCCAATCCAGCATTTGCTCATCAAAGGCCTGACACGGGTGTCTGATGTCCATCACTAAGACGATGCCGACCAAGGCGTCGCGATAAGAGAGGTAGTGATTGACCGCGTTCTGCCAGTTTTTCTGCGCCTCCTTGCCAGCTTTGGCGTAGCCATATCCTGGTAAGTCCACCAAGCGGCCACCGCTGCGCACATCGAAAAAGTTCATAAGCTGGGTTCGGCCTGGGGTTTTACTGACCTTGGCGGTGCGACGATTGCCCGTTAGCTGGTTGAGCACCGAGGACTTGCCGGCATTGGACCGGCCTGCAAACGCTACTTCTGCTGAGACGATTGGTGGACAACGCTTCAAATCCGGTGCACTGGTCAAAAAGGTCGCGTCCAATCGTTCTGGCAAAGACACATTCTCAGTCATCTTGTATATAATCTCGCCGCTTCGTTGGTGCAGATACGTGCAGGATTAGGCAAGTGTATCACCGCTGGCGTACAAACCTGCCGCAGCGCGTCAACAGCACTGCGAAATACCGTTAACGAACTGCAAACAGCCGTTAACGCTCGTGGGGATATATCGAAATGGCGCAGCCGGGGTGGATCACAATCTCGGTGGCAAGCTTTTGTTTCAGTGGTTGACCGCGTTACGAGGTCGAAGCAACGCAGATTCAACGCCAAAGAATTAGGGAAAACGAAAATGAGTGTTCGTAAAGCTGCTGCAAAATTACGGATTGGCATGTTAGGAGTGGCCGTGCTCTTAGGCTTGTCCTCAGTACAGGTTCTCGCTGCTGGTGATGCCCAAGCAGGCAAAGCCCAGTCCATGGTGTGTGCATCATGTCATGGTCAGGACGGTGCCTCCGCCATTGATCCTTCCTACCCCCAGTTGGCTGGGCAAAACGAACGCTACCTTGCCCGTCAACTGAAAATGTTCCAGTCTGGTGAGCGTGATGTGGCGCTGATGACTGCCCAGCTGATCGGCAAAAGTGAGCAAGACCTTGACGACCTTGCAGCCTACTACGCGAGCCTGCCGGCGAAGGCCGCAGAGGCCACGGGCAGCGACGCAGAAATTGCGCTGGCACAACGTATTTATAAGGGCGGTATTGCCGAGAAAGGCGTGGCTGCCTGCAGTTCTTGCCATGGCCCCAATGGCGCGGGGAATGCACAGGCAGGTTTCCCGCGTGTCAGCGGCCAATCCTCTGCTTACACCGCGGCTCAGTTGATTGCTTATCGCGAAGGCAATCGTAAATCCGATGAAATCTTCGGCGGTATGATGCGCGGCGTTTCCAAAGGTTTGTCAGACCGTGAAATAGCCGCCTTGTCTGATTACATCAGCGGTCTAAACTAGTCCGCAACACGACAGGGTCGCTGACATGCTGATTCGAATATTGCTCAACAGTCTCATGGGATTGATCGCTTCCACGACCATGGCCCTAGCGGTCGCCGAGGGCACCTATGTCGAGGGCACCCACTACGAAGTCATCGACATTCCGGTAGAAACAGGTCTTGAGGCGGAGCTGCCGCGCAAAGTCGAGGTGGTGGAAGTATTCTCCTATATGTGTGTTCACTGCTACAGCTTCGACCCATTGTTAGAGCGCTGGGAACAAGGCAAATCTGAGCAGGCGGTATTCAATCGTTTGCCCGCCGTCTTTTCACCCGACTGGGCGCTGATGGCTCAGGCGTTTTATACCGCTGAAATACTGGGCGTCACCGAGCAAATGCACGAACCCCTCTTCGCGGCCATTCACACGCAACCGAAGAACCTTCGCGACGAAGACATCATGGCCGCATTGTTCGAGGACAACGCGGGCATATCGACGGAAGAATTCGGCAAATCGTATAACTCCTTCTTTGTGCGAAGTCGGGTCATGCAGGCTCAAGCCAAGGGCCGCGCCTACGGCATTACCGGGGTACCGATGATGATCGTCAACGGCAAGTACCGGGTCGGGGCTAGTATGGCTGGCTCCAACCAAGGCATGCTCGACGTGGTGGACTTCTTGGTGCAAAAGGAACTGGCAGCAGAATAACCTCCGGCTGGCTTTGGTTCCGGTGATCTTCCTATCAGGCCGCTATCGCTCCCAGTCAGGCCGCTTCTCCTTGGATCGACTGATCGCTATCGCTCCCAGTCAGGCCGCTGGCGCTGCCTCTTGGTGGAGGCGTGTTTCTTTTTTTGGTCGACTCTTTTGCGCTTTGACGACAGCGTTGGCTGGGTGGCGATGCGCGTTTTGGCGCGAGCCTTCGCCTCCTTGATGAAGTCGTTGACGCGATCGAGGGCCTCTTGACGATTCTTCAGTTGGGAGCGGTGACTGCTGGCCTGTACCACGAGTATGCCTTCCTTGCTGATGCGCTTGGCCTGCTGTTTGTGTAGTCGGTGCCAGGCATTGGCGCTCAAGGACAACAATGCGATGTCGACCCGTAACTCAACAGCGGTAGCAGTTTTATTCACATGTTGTCCGCCCGGCCCGGAGCTGTGAATAAACCGGAATTCGCAGGCCGAACTCGGTACAGACTTAAAATTCAACATGTCGGCTGTCTCGTTGGCTGTCCGATAGAAGGAGTTTCTGCCCAGTCGTTACCACCGAGCGAGGTATCTGCTGTCCATTGTCGGTAGAATCCGCCACCAATATATGGGCGAGTCTTTTAGGGATCCATCAGACATGAGTACATTGCAGCGCGATGAAGTTATCACCAAGTTACAGGCTTGGCACCAGCAGACCGTCGAAAGCCAGGAAGTGTGGCAGTGGGCACTGCAAACCGCGGCGGAGCGCGCAACCGATGACGAGGTCATCAAGGCGGTGATGGAGATGCTCTGCGGCATTCCCGAAGATCTTTGGATTGAGGAAGATGCACAGGTGATGATCGACGCGCTATCCAATCCGGCAGATCAGAGTGATTTGTCGGTCAATCTTCTGTGGAACTATCCAGATATTGTTGATCTCGCCGGTCGTCGACGTGCACTGCACGACCACCCACTCTATGGTCCTTACTGTGTCGATTAATCGGATACGGACAGGCTCAGGCACGTCATGAGGTCTGGGGAGAAGCTGCAGGAGCTGCTGGGGTTGCTAGCGCTGGAGCAAATCGAAGAAAACATCTTTCGCGCCCAGCACCCAGAAGGCCGACAGGGGCGGCTCTATGGGGGCCAGATTATGGCCCAGGCCCTGATGGCCGGTGGGCGCACGGTTTCGCCAGAGCTGCGCGTGCACTCGCTGCACGGCTATTTTCTGCGTCCGGGTGATCCAAGGGTACCGGCGGTTATTCGCGTTGAACGAGCCAGAGACGGCAGGTCTTTTGCCACGCGTCGAATTTTGGTGACCCAGCGCGGCGAAGCCATTTTCAACATGGACGCATCGTTTCAGATCGTGGAATCTGGGCTGGATCATCAAGCGATGATGCCCGACCTAAAGCCTCCGCCGGAAGACAAGATCCCCCCCGCGCTCTTTGATGCGCCCTTCGTCACGTGGCGCCACGAATTTCGTCGCCTACAGTCTGAAACACCTCAGCCGCCGGAGCAGTTTGTCTGGTTTAAGCCAAACGGTCGCGTACCGCCAGAACATCTTGTCGCCGCAAGCCTGCTGGTCTTTGAATCTGACAACGTGCTTATCGGCACCGCTCGCCTGCCCCATCGCGGACGTTTCAAACGCGAACAAATGCAGGTGGCCAGCCTCGATCATGCGATGTGGTTTCATCGGCCTATCGAATTGAATCAATGGCTGCTGTACGCCATTGATTCCCCTAGTGCATCGCAAGCTCGGGGTTTTGCTCGCGGCAACATTTTTTCCCAGTCCGGCGAACTGCTGGCATCTACCGTGCAGGAAGGGCTAATCCGCGTGCGTGACACCTAGGTATTGTTGACTGGCCGGTTAGCCTAGGCACCTTAGCTCGCGTTAGAGCGAATCCACCAAGTTGCGCAGCTTCTCGCATTGGGCTGTGCGCTGGGCTGCGTCGGCGCCGGCAAAACTCACATTCAGCGAGGTCACACCAGATTCACGCAGCGCGTAAAGACGCTCCTTCACAAAGCCCTCAGGGCCGATAAGAGAACTCTTGGCGAGATAGTCGTCGGGTATGGCTGCTTCAGCTGCCTTCTTGTCACCGGCCAAATACAAATCTTGGATGATCTTCGCTTCTGCTTCGTAGCCACTCTTGGCGAAAATGTCGTTATAAAAGTTTTTAGAGCGCGCGCCCATGCCGCCGATGTAGAGCGCTGCGCCGGGCCGGCCACGATCACGCAGAGCTTCCATGTCGTCACCAATGGCGACGCTGCCGCCGGCATAGACGTCCAGTGGCGTACGATCGCTGTCTCGCAACTGCGCGCCTTTGCGTAGCGAATCACCCCAAACCGCATCTGCCGCTTCGGCGGTATAGAACGCTGGTAGCCAAGCATCGGCAAGCTCAGCCGTTGCCGCCACGCTCGCCGGTCCTAGTGAGGCGATGGCAATGGGGATATCGCTGCGCACCGGGTGATTGATCAGTTTTAGCGGCTTGCCCAAACCAGTGCCGCGGTCTTGTGGTAACGGAATCTGATAGTGCTCGCCCATATGCTGGACTTTTTCGCGGCGCCAAACCTGTCGACAAATTTCGATCACCTCCCGGGTACGGGCCACGGGAGCGATATAGGGCACGCCATGAAAACCCTCAATAACTTGGGGCCCCGATGCACCAAGGCCTAGCATGGCACGGCCGTCGGACAGGTAGTCAACACCGGCTGCTGTCATGGCCAATAGACTTGGGGTGCGGCTGTAAATCGGCAAAATACCGGACGCGATGATGACGCGCTGAGTTTGCGCCGCCAGATAGCCCATGGCTGACGGAGCATCAAAGGAATACGCTTCTGGCACCCAGACCACGTCCAAACCCGCCTGCTCGAGTTCCTTTACCTCCGCCACGGCTTCTTTGAAACCGCCCGCATAATTGATCAAAGTAGAAATCTTCAATGAACGCTCCAACTGTTTGGGTTGCTAGATTATGGCGACTTCGGCATCGTCTGCGATAGTCCTTTCCCCGCTTGACTCAACACCGAGGATTTCTTTTTGCAATGCAGAAGCTTTGACATGACGAGGCGCAAACCATGGTTTTTACCCTGCGGCGTACTATTACTACTTATGGCGTCGATATCTTCGCGGGCGATGGATATTGAGCCCTATGTGCAGCAGGCGGTGCCCAATCTGGTCGGCTATCTACAGGTGGATACCATCAACCCACCGGGCAATGAATCTCGGGGGGTCGCTTATTTGAGTTCGTTGCTGGATCAAGCAGGCATCGCTTACGAAAGCGTTGAGTCTGCGCCGGGTCGCGGTAACTTGTGGGCCAAGCTACCTGGTACCCCAGACGCCGAAGGCAACACCTTACCCGCCCTAGTACTGCTGCATCATATCGACGTAGTACCTGCTAACGCGGCTCACTGGTCCGTAGACCCACTGAGCGGTGAGCAGGTCGATGGCTACATATACGGTCGCGGAGCCATCGACACCAAGGGCCTTGGCATCGTGCAACTGCAAGCGTTCTTGGCCTTGGCGGCAAGTCAGCAACCACTGAACCGGGACGTGTGGTATATGGCCACAGCAGATGAGGAGGCCGGTGGCTTTTTCGGCGCCGGCTGGTTGGTAGAAAATCGTCCGAACCTGTTTGCCAATGTGGGCTATTTACTAAATGAGGGTGGTTCAGGCAGGCGCTTCGAGCAGGGCGTCGCGGTCATGGTAGAGGTAACCCAGAAAGTACCTTTGTGGTTGCGATTGAATGCCTCGGGCCGACCGGGGCATGGGTCAGCACCTCAGGTTACGACCTCTATTACCCGGCTGGTCCGCGGACTGGAACGTGTGCGGCAAACAGAATTTCCTGTCAACGTGGTGCCTGCGGTTGCTGCGATGTTTGAAGGCCTTGCGCCCTACCAAGATGCCGGCAATCGCAGCCAATACGCAGGCATAGCGCAAGCGGCGAACGATTCAAGTTATCTGCTGGGCCTGCGCTTACGCAATCCTGGTGCCCATGCGTTGCTACGTAATACCTGCTCGATTACTCGGCTGACCGGTAGCAGTAAAATCAACGTGGTGCCTGCTGAAGCATCGGCGGAGCTAGACTGCCGACTGCTGCCAGATCAAAACCCGGAGCAGTTTCTCGCCGAACTCAGCCAAATCATCAACGATGACCAAATCGTCATCGAGAAGATTATGGGTTTCACACCGGCAACCAGTCGTACAGACACCCCGCTCTTTCGCGTCATCGCAAAGGTCGCGGAGGAACAGTATGGTGCAGAGCTGATACCTACCGTGGCGGGCGGCTTCACTGATTCGCATTTCTTTCGGGACTTGGGTATCACCAGCTACGGCTACTCGCCCTTCGTCTTTGCGCCATCTGAGTTTACTGGCGTACATGGCAACGACGAACGCATCAGTGTGGATAACGTCACTCAGGGTGTGGCCACGTTTTATCAGCTGCTGACAGAATTTACCGTTAGGCAGTAGCCTTGGCGTAGATTTACTCCACGGAGAATGAGGGGAGCCATGAAAACCATCGAATCAGACTATGATTTTTCTGAGATGCATCAGCGCATGCAGTTTTATATCGACCAAAATATCTTGTCCTGCTGTGCGACTGCTGTGTTTAAAGGTACGGATCTTGTCGATCATCAAACCTTTGGCTACATGGATCTGGAGACACGTCAGCCGCTGCGCGACGACGCGATCTATCGCATGGCGTCGAATACCAAGATCGTCACTTCGGTTGCTTTAGTGATGCTGCAGGAAGCGGGCTTGTTTGATCTTGACGATCCGCTAGCCAAGTTCATGCCTGAATTCGGTGACATGCAGGTGCTGCAGCCAAACGCCAGCGCCGCCGCCGATGTCAGCCCCGCCGAGAACTTGATTAGCGTGCGACATCTACTCAGCCACAGCGCGGGCCTTAGTTATGGCTTTGTCGAACCTGATTCGGTAATTGACCAAGCCTACTTAAACAATGGTGTGAATGGTCTTGGCGAGCAAGAGATCGACTTGGAGGAGCTTTGCCTGCGCATTGCAAAGCTGCCGCTGGCCTTCGAACCCGGCACCAGTTGGCGCTATTCCTTCGCAACAGACGTGTGCGCACGATTGGTGGAGGTGCTCTCTGGGCTGTCTTTCGACGTATTTCTTCGGCAGCGTATATTTGAGCCGTTGGGCATGGTCGATACAGATTTCTGGGTGCCAGAAGAAAAAGCGCATCGATTGATCACCATGTATTCGCCACAAGATCTGTTCGATCCGATGAAACCGGGCTTGAATGAGGCGGGGGACGTGATCACAGGGCCTTATAAGGCTAAGCCAACCATGTTAAGTGGCGGCGGTGGGCTCGTCTCCACCGTTGCCGATTACTCGGCTTTTTTACGAATGATCGTCAACGCAGGGGAATGGGCCGGGGTTCGCCTGCTCAAACCCGAGACCCTGCAATCGATGCGCAGTAATCACCTAGCCGCTGGGGTGCAGGTTGCGTTTCCCATGTGGGCGATGCCGGGGACCGTTTTTGGACTGGGCTTCGCCGTTAAGAATCAGCTGCAACCTAAAGATCATGCCGCTGCGCTAGGCGAGTATCATTGGGGCGGTCTGGCAGGCACGCACAGTTGGATGGCGCCAGAGGCGAACCTCACTGGATTCTGCCTAACCCAGCGCATGCCGGGGTTTTGGCATCCGTTTAGCTGGGACTTTAAAGCGCTGACTTACGCGGCAGCCGCCTGAATCTCAGCTTAGGTGGCCAGCAGCCACCGTATCTCGGCATCGATTAAAAGAGCTAGCGCCACATCGAGGCGAAGCAAAAATTTCGGGAGTACCCATGGCCGACAGCACTGAGCATCCAGCGGAGCAGAAATCCAAGACCGGTTTGAGCTGGCTGTTTAAAGTAGGCACTTGGATGGTGACACTGCTGTGTTTCTATCTGGTCTTTACCCGTACCGAAACCACCGCCGCGCGCGAAGGTTTGACCGTGGCAGAGTATTTGCTGCGCTTTTTCCAAGATGCAGATTGGACGGTTTGGTTGATGGTGATGATCCCCTACTCGCTGTTCTTCTTTAGCGTCGATTCCCATGCCAGTTGGCGAGCGATTCGTTGGTTTAATGCACCGCAGCTGCGGCTGGTGCAGGTGCTGCCAATTCGTGGCAGCGCCTACATTTTGTCCTTGGTCAACGAACAAGTGGGTAAGGGCGCTATGTCGCTGTATCTCGCCAGGCGCCATGACGTACCTGGATGGCAGGCGTTATCGACCATGGTGATGCTCGGGCTGATGGAGATCTATCAGCTGCTGTTTTTTTCCGGCATCGGTGTGCTGATTTATTACGAGTTGGTTCAGGAGGCGTCTTCGCAAATTCGCTTAGACCTAATTCTGCCCACGGTGTTCGCTGTGGCCCTATGTTACCTGCCGATGCACATTTTGTTTTTTAAGGGGGTATTTGGCGAGTTTTCAAAAATCCGCGATGCACAGATCTTTCGCGCGTTCCGTGAAGCCCGGCCCATTCATTACTTGCTGCTGCTGCTGTTTAAGGCGCCGAACTTACTTGGGGCGGTAATGGTTTATACCTTTGCACTGCAGCTGTTTAACGTCGATGTTGGCTTCGGACAGATGCTCGCCTTTCTGCCAGTGATCTTTCTTGCCGCAGCGCTGCCGCTGCCATTTCACGCCGGGGCGCTGCTGCTGTGGACAGTACTCTTCCCAGAGTTTCCCGAGGTTGGTGTATTCAGCCTCATCATGCACACCTTCTTTGTGCTGTTTAACGCAGCGATTGGCGTTGTTTTTCTGCCCAAGGCCAATGCCGAGCTGTTTGATCAAGCCAACGCCAAATAATCGCTAGGGCCTTTTCGCGCGGTAAGTAACGAAGTGCCGCAACCGGTCTAGCATGGAGAGCACAGTACTCGCTAGCAGACACCAAGCGGCCACCTTGACTGCACTGTGCAAAAGAGTCAGCAGCTGATCCAGAGGCGGTACGTTGGTCTGGCTGAACGTGTAGAGGCTCGCTAACGCCTGGCTGCCGATCGCCGTGCTGATCAAAGCGTAATAACCAATGCCGTTGTACTTTCCCAGTTTGCTGGTGCGCAGCTGCTTGCCGCGCAGCGAGTTGGAGTCCAGCGTGTACTGTATAAAAGCCAGACCAATCAACGACCATAGCCACGGGTTGATGAGTTGCGTCGCGGCCAAGGCCCAAGCGCCGGTGCTGACGAAAATGGCGTCGGTGGCGTGATCAAAAAAGCCACCAAAGGCCGAGGCGGTGTTCTGTCGTCTGGCGAGCTTGCCGTCAAACACATCCGAGGCAATGGCAGCGCACATGGTGACTACGGCCAGCCACCAATATCCCGTAGTGATACTCCAGCCGAGCAGTGGCGCAGATAGTAGCCTCGCCATGGTTAGGCTATTGGCGGCGTTGAAAAAAGACGGGTGGGTTGCGGTTGGGTGGTGGCTAGAGCGGCGGTCTTGCGGATTCATGGTGCGAGCGTTTCCCTATAGGGATGTCAGCTGCGCGCATGGTCTGGATGCTTGGTCAGTCAGGCGCGGCAGTCAGTTGATAAAACGCACCGTCTCCTTCTAGCACGTCTGGGTCGAGATCATACTTGGCCATGAATTGTTGCGCGACTGCGTTATTCACCTGGGCATCTGTTACGCGAACTGCGACGGCTTTATACAGTGTGCCGTCCACGTCGATGATCGCCTTGGGATTGGTTTCTAAATTTTCTGCCCATTGGTTTGAGCGTTTTGATGCGCCGACAAAAAATGCGTCGTCGATACCGAGCCCCCAAATGGTGACGGAGTAAGGGTCGTCGGGGTTCGTCTCAAGCAGTATGTTCTCGACATCCTCGGCGTGGCTCCAATCTTTCGGCCATGCCTCGATATTGCCTTGCAGTTTGCCCCCAGGAATCGGGCCTAGCGGAGCTCCGCAAGAACTGAGCAACATGGCACCGGCTACCCAAATTGGCAACGGGCTAAGCGACATAGAGAGAAGATTTTGCATCGACAAAATTCCTAAGCGGCCTTTCGAGCAGGGGGATGCTTTCAATGTATCATCTCTCATAGACAATTGGACGATGGGCGTCCAAGCCCTGGTGAGAAAAGATGGCAGAAGACCCGACGACATCACCCGAAAATTCCGTTGAGGAAGTCATCGAAGAGGCCAGCGATGAGCCAACGGCTGGCACCGAGGACGAAACCGCTGAAGAAGAGGAGCAACTGCCAGAGAGCTGGTTAATCACCGGAGCCAATGGCAATCTTGGCCAGCGTTTGATTCGCCAACTGCTGTCCGAGGGCGCGGATGTGACAGCCGTCGTGCGCAGCTCGCGCGCGGAGCGCGAGCTCTCTCGGGCGATAAACGCCAGCAGTAAGCTACGCATTGAGGTTATCGATTACGCGGAAACGATGCTGCTCGGTCAAGCGGCCTACGGTGCGCAATATGCAGTACACCTTGTCGGGATTTTGAAGGCAACGAAGGATGCGACCTACGCGATGGCCCATGAAGCCAGCTGCACCGCCCTATCTCGCGCCCTCACAGGCACCTCGGTAGAACACGTTACCTATGTGTCGATCTTGGGCGCCAAGCCCTCGTCTGCAAACCCCTGCCTTGCTTCTAAGGGGCGTGCCGAGCGGATTTTGTACCGCAGCCCAACACCTGCCTGCACGCTGCGCATACCCATGGTTATTGGCGAGCGTGATTACACCACCAAGATGTTGGCGAAACGGGCTAACCTTTCGAGTTCATTTACGTTTCGATCCAGCAGTATGGAGCAGCCTATTTTTGCCGATGATGTGATCGACGCGATCTGTAGCGCTGCCCGTTTAGGGCTCGAGGGGGGGTTAAATTTGGCGGGTCCTGAAAGCCTAACCCGCGCGGAACTCTATGGTCGGGCAGCTCAGGTGCTGGGAACCAGCACCAAGGTGCGGTCGATTCCGATGTTTCTAGGTTACACCATGGCCTGGTTACTGGAGCTATTCATGGCGGACCCTCCAGTAACGCGGGCCATGTTGGGTGTGCTCGATCATGACGACAACATCAACGTCGATAAGGCGCTGAGACTGCTGGAAATCGACAAGCTCACACCGCTGGATGTCATGTTGCGCAAAGCGCTCCCGCCAAAATAAGCGCGCTGCGTTGGGGTGTGGGCGTTAAGGCGCTAGTGCCTTAGCCAAAAACGGCAAGCTGACATCCATACGATAATCGATGCCTGAATGTGTGCCGGAAAACTCCTCGTAGCGGTGCCCAAGGCCATGTCGCGTCAGCTGCATGGAAAGCTGCCTTGAGCCAAAGTGGATATGGAACTGATCCCGCCAGCCGCAATCGATGAAAATCCCTTGAAGCTTCGCCAACCGGCGTTTGTTGGCCCTCACCATATTAACGGGGTCATGCTTTAACCACTGCCGCCAGCGCGCCTGAATGCGCTCGCCGGTGTGCAGATCGTATGGCAGATAAAAACCGTTAGGCGCGGCCGGATCTGGGTCATAGGTTGCCGCCATTGCTAGCAGCATCAGTGTCATGACGTCGCTATTGGACAGCGGCTTCTCACCATTGGGGGGAGTTTCGGCGACATAGGTGAGAAATTCTTTCACTCTGCCATCGTCCTCTCCGGGTACAGATTGGGGCGTGACAGATTGCTTGCCTGTTTTGAGTAGGGGTTTTGCGAAGTTCTGCAGGTGCGTGAGTACCGCCGGCCATTCGGCGCCGTAAACAAAGTCAAAATTGGCATCCCCAGAATGATTGGCGATGGCGCCCCAAGTATCGGGGTAGGCCATGCCCATCCGCATGGCACCGTAGCCGCCGGACGATTTTCCAAAACAGCCTCGGTGGGCGGCACTGGCCAAGGTGCGAAATTCACCGTCGACGAATGGGACAATCTCTTGGTTCAGATAATCTGCGTAATCGCCGATGGCAGAGGAATTGATGTATTGGGTGCCACCAAGCTGGGTGAAGCAGTCAGGAAATACGACGATTACAGGCGGCATGCGCTTACTGGCAATTAGGCGGTCTAATTTTTCTGGAAGATTTTCATCGAAATTGCGCCAATTGAGATGGCTCAGACCGCTGCCGGTAAAACCCGCGAGATCGTAAAGTGTTACATAACGACGCCCCCGGTGACGCGCACTGTCGTAAGCGGCTGGCAAATAGACAGAGACACGTCGGCGGGTCGGGTCACCGAGCGGGTTGTCCTTAAGTATCGCTGAGTCATGCATCAGCGTGACGATGCGACCGCTAGTGGTAGAACGAGAAACCTGTGTCATAGCCTTACTCGGATAGTCCAATTTCAAGTGAGCAACACCGTTACATGTAAGCAACACCTTTTCACGTAATCAGGTGTCATGTAATCAGGGTGCAGTGCTAACAGCGTGAGACTATAGTTTGGGAGAGGGCGCAAGCGCCTGCAAATCGAAACGATGGGGAAAATGCGTGATAGGCGTGGTATCACTGGGAACGAAAACCGACCGGCAGTTGGCATGGGTGCCTAATGTGCACATGGTTCAACGACTCGTCATTCTCGCGTCGTTGCTCGGCGCGCTCTTTGCCACATCGGTTTGCCAAGCGGCTGACGCCGTCGCGGGCAAGCGCCTGTATCCCGTCTGCACCGCATGCCATGGCGCCGCAGGCCAGGGTAATCGAGGCATGGGTGGGCCGAAACTGGCGGGTCAACAGGGATTCTACTTGCTCAAGCAACTGCAAAATTTTCAATCTGGTGCTCGCGGCATGGCGCCGGGTGATGCCAAGGGTCGGCAAATGGCGGCAATGTCCAAGGGGCCTGCACTGTCGTCAGCGGCGGCGTTAGAGAACTTGGTCGCCTACCTAGAGACCCTGCCGGATAAATCATCAACGCCCACCGTCGAGGGAGACGTTGCGCGCGGGAAAAATCTCTACGCCACCTGCGTCAGTTGTCATGGTGAGGCCGCGCAAGGCCTTGAAATCATGGCCGCGCCCAGGCTTGCGGGACAAAGCGATTGGTACCTGGTGAATCAGCTGCAGAACTTCGCGCTGGGTAAGCGCGGGTATGCACCGAGCGATCATGGCGGTCGCCAAATGAAAGCAATGATGGCCACCCTGCCAGGGCAGAGCGAATACCGCGACGTGGTCGCCTACATCAACACCCTGTCGCCATAACATGCCCTTGCGCAAGCTGAAGCACCGATGAGCACCGCACGCCTGCAGGTTAATCTGGATGCGTTAGCACAGAACTTTCATCGGCTGCGCCAACGAGGCGCGCAAAGCCTGCCAGCAGACTGTGTGGCCGCCGTGGTCAAAGCCAATGGCTATGGCCTCGGTATGCACGCGGTGGCGCGGCGTTTGTTCCAAGAGGGGTGTCGGCGCTTCTTCGTGGCTAGTGCCACCGAGGGCGGGCAACTACGGGATCTTCTGCCCGATGTGCACATTTATGTACTTGCTGGAGCCACCAGACAAACCCTCGGTGATCTTGTTGCCCAGCGACTGACGCCGGTGTTAAACACGCTACAGCAATGTGAACTTTGGTCGACGACGCCTCAGGCAGGGCCTGCCGCCCTGCACATCGATACCGGCATGCATCGTCTTGGCCTGTCTTGGGAAGACGACCTCTCTCAGTTGCCGGCCCTTCAGCTCGATTTGCTGATGACGCATTTTGCTCGGGCAGACGAGGGTCGTGACACCCTTCGCTGTCTGCAAACCCAGCGTTTTGCAGACAGCGTGGCGGCTTTGCGCGACGGACATCACGATGTTTTGGTGAGCTTGAATAACAGTGCTGCGGTGTTAACGGACCAAGTGACGCCGGAATCTCTCCTCGACGCCAGTGACGGGCCGCGTCTTGATCGGTTAGGCATCGGGCTTTATGGGGTGAACCCGCATACGGAGCGAGAGGGAGCGACCGCGAAACAGGCGCTTGCCAATGTCGCGACGTTGGAAGGTCAGGTGCTGCAGGTGCGTCACGTAAAGGCCGGTGCCACCGTAGGTTACGGCAGCACCTATTGTGTCCGCGCCCCGGGTCGCTTAGTGACCATTGGCGCAGGCTATGCCGACGGCGTACCTCGACTGCTGTCGAATCAAGGTCATGTTTTCTTTCGAGGTCGCCGACTACCCATGGTTGGTCGTATCAGCATGGATTCCTTAGTGGTCGAGCTGACTGATGAAACGGCATCGGCGTGTGACATTGACGAGGGTGATTGGGTCGAGATCTTTGGCCCGAATTTGCCCGTTGAAGAGGTTGCACAGCAGGCGCAAACCATCGCCTATGAGGTGTTCACCGGGCTGGGATCTCGACTACAACGACTGTCATAATCTGGGCAAGAGCGGAAATGGGGAAAGCGAGATGTCAGCAATAAATACAAATGGTGTGCTCGCCGGCAAGGTGGCAGTGATTACTGGGGCCAGTCGCGGTATTGGCGACGCCTTGGCGCGGCGTTTCGCCATGGAGGGCGCGAGGGTCGTGGTATCGGCAAGAACGGTACAGGGTGGCGATCACTACTTGCCGGGGTCGATTAACGAGACCGTGGCAGACATTGTCGCAGCTGGCGGTGAGGCCATCGCGGTGAAGGCAGACCTTGCGTTGGCTGAAGATCGACAGGGCTTGGTCGATGCCGCCATCGATGCCTATGGCGCCGTTGATATTTTGGTCAACAACGCGGCCATTACCTACTTTATTCCGGTAACGGATTTTCCGGAAAAACGCTTTCGCTTGATGATGGATGTGCAGGTATGGGCGCCATTCGAGCTGGCGCAATTGGTCTTGCCCGGCATGCGCGAACGCGGATCAGGCTGGATACTCAATGTCTCCTCCCACGCAGCCCTGCACCCGGAAAAAACCATGCCGGGCCGCGGCGGCACCGTTTACGGCATGTGTAAGGCCGCACTTGAACGATTTACCACAGGTCTTGCACAGGAAGTCTATGACGAGGGCATCGGTGTTAACGTGATATCACCGGGCTTGGTGGCAACCCCAGGGGTAATGCACCACAAGCTTATCAATGAGAGCAACGAAGACCGGGTAACACCGGTCGAACACATGGCAGAGGCGTGTTTGCACCTATGTCATGGTGATCCGCAAGCGCTGACCGGACGCATCGACTACGCCGATGCGGTAATGGCAGAGTTTTCACTCAGTGCAAAGTCACTGATTTGATGAGCGTTCTTAAGCACTAGGAGAACGCTGATCGGGAGAAAAGATATGGCTGAAATTTCGAGGTTTGCAACCCACAACGAATACCCTGATCACTCCGTAGAAGGTATGGACCTTAGGCACTTGTTGCACCCTTCTACAAACCTTGCGCAACATCAGCAACACGGGCCCATGGTGCTGGAAAGCGCCGACGGGGTTTACATCACAGACAATCAAGGCAAGCAGTATCTTGAGGGTATGTCGGGACTGTGGTGCACGGCGATTGGCTACGGCCAAGAAGAACTGGCCAAGGTGGCCTATGAGCAGATGCGTAAGCTCAACTACTCCCAGCTGTTCGCTGGACGCACCAATGAACCTTCCGTGCTGTTGGCCGACAAGCTCAAAAAGATGGCGCCATTCGATGCCGGTAGGGTGTTCTTCGGACTCTCCGGCAGCGATGCCAACGACACCCAGATCAAGCTGATCTGGTATTACAACAACGCCATTGGCCGGCCTGAGAAGAAAAAAATCATCTCCCGTAAACGCGGGTACCACGGCGTTACGATTGCCAGCGGCTCCTTAACCGGACTACCCCCTTTCCATGCGGCCTTTGACCTACCCATGCCCGGGGTTTTGCATACCACCTCGCCGCATTACTACAGTGAAGGGTTGCCCGGAGAAACCCAGAGCGCATTTGTGCAGCGTCTGGTCGACGACTTGGAAAAGATGATCGAGGCCGAAGGACCCGAGACGGTGGCGGCCTTTATCGCCGAGCCGATCATGGGCGCGGGTGGCGTCATTGTGCCACCAGAAAATTACTACCCGCGCATGCAGGCGGTACTCGACAAGCACGATATTGCCTTTATTGATGATGAAGTCATTTGCGGGTTCGGGCGTACGGGCAAGCCTTTTGGCGCGCAGTCTATGGACATTCGGCCAACGACCATGAGCATCGCCAAGGCGCTCTCCTCTGCTTATTTGCCGATCAGCGCCGTATTGATTCCCGAGAATATGTACGAAGCATTCGCAGATCGTTCTGGCGAGTTGGGTAACTTCTCCCACGGTTTTACCTACTCCGGCCACCCGGTTTGCGCGGCGGTAGCGCTGCGCAATTTAGAAATCATGGAAGAACGAGCGCTGTTTGAACACGCGGAAAAAATGGGCGATCTGCTGCAGCAGCGCTTGCAAGCCTTTGTTAGTCACCCACTGGTAGGTGAAGTGCGGGGCAAGGGTCTGATTGCGGCCCTAGAGCTGGTGCGCTGCCGCGAACCCCGCACACCGTTTCATGCCAGCGATGGTGTTGGTGCTTATTGCTCAAATGCCTGTCACGAAGCCGGGCTGGTGCTGCGCAATCTCGGCGATGCGGTTGCCATTTGTCCGCCGCTTATCATCACCGAAACCCAAGTTGATGAACTGATCACCAAGCTCGGTAAGGCGCTGGATCAAACTTTGGATTGGGCGCAAAAACAGGGGTTGCTATAACCTCTGGCGAGAAGGCGAGTACTGACGCCGCGCTATAAGAGGTCGGCCGTTAGATCCTGTGGCCCACGCAAGGACATGCCAAGGTCTTTGAGCAATCCTGTTTCTAGGTCATAGATGAGGCCATGCAGATCCAGCGCGCGGCCCTGGGACCAAACTTGTTGAACGGATGGGCTCGATGCCAGTGAAGCCAGCTGCATACCCACGTTAAGCTCACAAAGCGCTTTGAGTCGCGCCTCATCAGGCAGCTTCTCTAGGGATTTGCGCTTTGACGCATAAAGTTGCGCAATGCCCTTGATCCAACTGGCCACCTTGCCTGTGGCAGTGCCCTGTATGGCGGCATGAACACCGCCGCATTTGTAGTGGCCGCAAATGACAATGTGCTCCACTTGCAGGCCAAGCACCGCAAATTCGAGCACACTTTGGCAGCTAGGATCTTCGGCTTGCACGATATTGGCGACGTTTCTGTGGACGAAGACTTCGCCAGGCGCGGTGCCAGTAATTTGACTTACCGGCACGCGGCTGTCGGAGCAGCCGATCCAAAGATACTTGGGATGTTGCTGGGTGGCTGAGCGCTCGAAGAAAGCAGGATCACGCTCCTTAGTCTCGCTGGCCCACCGTTGGTTGTTGCGAAGAATTTCGCTGAGCGTTGGGCCGTCCTTGATCTGGTTATTTTTCGAGATTTGCTCGCTCATTGGGTTTCCTCAAGCCACAGACAAAGGCGCGGCATAGCTTGTCCAAGAGTGGCGGCGAATACCAGTGCTGCGTCGATCATCGCGCCTCTCAGCGACTGCAAATTCTCACCAGTGCGCTGGGTGATATCGGTTAACATGCGCCGGGAAAAGTGAACGGAAACACACAATGCACTCAGTACCAGATTTTGATTTTGGACATGGCGAGACGATTGGTCAGCTGCGCGACAGCGTGGCGAATTTCTGCGCCAAAGAACTCGCCCCGAGGGCGGCGGATATAGACCGCGACAACGAGTTTCCGCGAGACCTATGGCCTCAGTTAGGTGACCTCGGCGTGCTCGGCATGACGGTACCGGCAGAATACGGCGGCGTCGACATGGGCTATTTGGCGCATACGATTGTGTTAGAGGAAATCAGTCGAGCGTCTGGCTCTGTTGGTTTGTCTTATGGCGCACATTCAAACCTCTGCGTGAATCAGATTGTGCGTTTCGGCACACAGGAGCAACGCCAGAACTATTTACCCAAGCTGGTGTCCGGCGAATATCTGGGAGCACTCGCCATGAGTGAGCCAAGCTCTGGATCCGACGTGGTCAGTCTCAGCCTGCGTGCCACGGACGATGGCGATGACTACGTGCTCAACGGTAATAAAATGTGGATCACCAACGGTCCAGGAGCAGATGTGCTGGTGGTATATGCCACCGTCGATCCGGCGTTGGGATCCAAGGGCATCACAGCCTTTTTGATTGAAAAAGACATGGTGGGATTCAGCACCGGCAACAAGCTCGACAAAATGGGTATGCGTGGCTCAGACACCGCCGAACTGATTTTCGCAGACTGTCGCGTGCCTAAACGTCAGATTCTCGGCAAGGTGGGTCAAGGCGTGAGCATTTTAATGAGTGGCCTCGACTATGAGCGGGTGGTCTTAGCGGGCGGTGCGCTGGGGCTCAGCCGGGCCGCCCTCGACGTTGCCATGCCCTATGTGCATGAGCGCAAGCAATTTGGCCAACCCATCGGTGAGTTTCAGCTGATGCAGGCAAAAATTGCTGACATGTACACCGAAACCAATGCGGCACGAGCCTATGTTTACGCTGTGGCAGCGGCGTGTGACGCTAATCGCACCACGCGCATCGATGCCGCCGGCTGCATTTTGTATGCGGCTGAGCGGGCGACTCAACACGCCCTGCAGGCGGTTCAGGCGCTGGGCGGCAATGGCTACATCAATGACTACCCAGCGGCGCGGTTATTACGCGACGCGAAGCTGTATGAAATTGGGGCGGGTACGAGCGAAATTCGGCGAATGTTGATTGGCCGAGAGTTATTCGACGCAACTCGTGGGTGAGGCTATAATCCCGCGCCAACGGCTCCGGTTAAGAGTAAACATCACCGTATACTCATGATGCTCGCGACGACACGACGCACGGTTGCGAGACCGAGACCGATTCATACTGACTGCTCAATACACACGGCTCAATAAAGGAGAAATCTCTTGAGACTGAGATTCATCGCAATTGCTTTTACTGCGTTACTGGCATTGGCTGCCAACGCGCTCCCGCCGGGCACCGATGACGAAATTGACGCGCGCCTGGCTCCCTACGGTACTGTGAACCGAGTTGTGGTCGAAGAGGTTGCTGTTGCTGCGGTGCCTGCAGCACCGCTAGGTGGTGCTGAGGTGTATGACACCTATTGCGCGACTTGCCATGCCATGGGCGTAGGTGGCGCACCAACGTTCGCCGATGTAGGTGCTTGGGCGCCACGCATTGCCAAGGGTATGGATGCGTTAATGGTAAGTACGTTGAACGGCATTGGTGCGATGCCAGCGAAGGGCTTGTGCATGTCTTGTTCGGACGACGAACTGGCTGATGCAGTGACCTACATGGTCGATGCTGCTCAGTAATCGATTAAGGCCCGCTTGATAGACTGCAGTGAGCACCTTGGCAGCCTGCCAGGGTGCGTGATTCATCCTAAAACCCCGCCACCTGCCATCTGTTACCTATCACCTGCCACATATAGACCATAATGTCCGGCATTTGCGCACTATATCGGTGCGAAATCGCCACCCTTCTGCACCTGCTTAAACCAATTTATCCGCGACGCCACAGTTTTGTGCTTTTTTTGTGCGTTCAAAAACCCCATTTGCCCCGCATTGGCGGAAAAATACTCAATAAAAACAGGCGCTAAGCCCTTTATTGGTGCGCACGAGCGTTCTTGGTCAAAAGTTGGCCCGTTTGTTGCTTTGTTTGAAGTGCGATAAAGCGCCGATTGTTGTAACTCGATTGACGCTTAAAGCAGGTGAACGAAGGTTCCCGCAATTTACTCAATATGTCAGGAGAGACAATGAAAACACTCACTAAATTTATATCCGCCGCTGCGATAGCTGCAGGCTCGTTGGGCGTATCATCCGTCGCCAGCGCGGATGTTTCCTACAACATCGGCTATGTGTCTGAGTATTACTACCGCGGCATCTATCAAAAGAACTCTTCCGCAAGCGCGGGTATCGACTACGAAGAAGGCGGCTTTTACGCTGGTGCTTGGACCGCAGACGTAGGCGACGGTCTAGAATATGACCTGTACGCAGGCTATGGCATGGATATCGGCGATCTCTCTGTCGGCGTCGGCTTCACTGGCTACTACTACACCGATGATTGGGATGAGACGTATGAAGAAGTCAATCTAAGCGTTGGTTACGGTCCCGTCTCTATTGGCTACTCTGTCGGTGAATGGGACGGCGATGGCGGTACAGATTATGATTTCCTCGACATCTCTATTGATCTGGGCGCTGGCTTCTACGGTACCTATGGCACCTTTGGTGATGAATTCGATGGCGACTATTTCGAACTAGGGTACGGTACCACCGTATCTGATATCGACCTTGGCGTAGCGATCATCTTCCCAAGCGACGAGCTTGAAGGCGATCCATCAAGTGACGCAGAAGGCGAAGCAGTCGTGCTATCAATCGGCAAATCGTTCTAAGCCGAGGCGAAGACTCCTCCCTCTAGGGCTCCTTTTGGAGCCCTTTTTTGTATTCGGCTGAGCGCTTTCTCGCCGGTTTAACGCTCGCCGCCCAAAGTCATGGTTCGGTAGCTTAGCGCCTCCATAAAGTGTTGCTCGGTCACAGCTGGGGATACGCTTTCAGGTTGTGAGCCCGGCGCTGGCGGCGAAGCCGCTTGCTCAAGGTCGGCAATCGTTAGCGCCACGCGCCATACCTTGTGGTAGCTGCGCATAGACAACTCCAATTTTTTGCATACATCGGCCAAGAAGGTGGGTGCGAAGTCCGCTTCGTTAATTCTGCGCGCGAGCGCTTCGCTGGAGAGATTTGCGTTCAAGCAGCCTTGCTGCTGGCGCTGACGGCGTTGGGCGAGGCTTACGTTGGTACGCGTGCGCTGCAGCTCACCTTGATCAGACTCAACCTCGTTTTGGTGACGTTGCATCAGTGCCTCATCGAGTTCGGGTACCGGCACATGTAAATCGATCCGATCTAACAAAGGCCCTGAGACCCGACTTTGATAACGCTGTACTTGGCTCGACGTGCAGCGACATGTTTGTTCTTTGCAAGACCGCCCCGCAGGGCAGGGGTTCATGGCGGCGATCAGTTGGAAACGGCTGGGTAGCACGGTGCGATAGCGTGCGCGCACGATGGCAATTTCGCCGGTTTCTATGGGTTCTCGTAAAAGATCCAAAGTTGATGGCTTGAAGTGCGGTAGCTCATCAAGAAACAACACGCCTCGGTGGGCAAGGCTAACCTCACCGGGTGTTGGCGTATGCCCGCCACCACTGATTGAGGCGTTGCTGGCTGAGTGGTGGGGGCGTCGTAAAGGAGGCCGCATCACGTTGGATCGGCGCATCCCAAACGCCGAATAAATACTGGCCACTGAGAGTGCGTCGGGTTTGTCCAGATCGGGGAGCAAGTCAATTAAACACTCCGCGAGCATGGTTTTGCCGGTTCCCGGCGGGCCGACCATGAGCATGTGATGACCGCCAGCCGCGGCTATTGTGAGGGCACGTTTCGCTTGGTATTGCCCAATGATTTCGTTGAAGCGACCGGTGGTGGTTGCTGCATCGGGTGCTATTGCTTTGACCATGGGCGGCTGCTCGCGGCGTCCACAGAGCATTTGTGCAACCTCATACAGGCTCGTGGCGGGCCAAGATTTGTCGCTACCGACAAGTGCGATTTCCGTGTCATTGGCCAGTGGCAGAAACAAACGGTGGTTTGCGCTGTCGCAGGCAATGGCGCTTGCTAATAGATTCGAGGTTTCGCGCAGATCGCCAAAAAGGCTTAGCTCACCGACAAATTCCGTATCCGCTAATGCGTCAGTGGGGATTTGTTCGCTGGCCGCGAGAATGGCAATGGCAATCGGTAAATCGAATGCGGTGCCAGATTTGGTGAGGTGGCTGGGTGCCAAATTGAGCGTGATATGGCTGGTTGGATAATGAAAACCACTGTTGCGAATGGCACTTTTTACACGATCCCTGGCCTCTTTCACGGCGCCTTCAGCAAGGCCAACAACCGTCGTACCGGGCAACCCGCCGGCCAGATGGCACTCCACATGTACCGGGTGCGCGTCCAAGCCAAAGGCGGCCCGGGTAAGTACAGAAGCTCTGCGTTTCACTGGCTCGCCTGCCATTTAGCGATCAGCGGCACCTGTGTCCTCCAATTTCGCCAGACGTTGTTCCAGAGTCTCAATTTGTGCTTCAAGGGTCACCAAGAGCGTCTGCTGAGCTTCGAACTCATGTTTTGGCACCAAGGACAGGCTCTTTAGCGCGTTCTGTAACCGTGATTCGATATCCTTACCCACGGAGTGTGCGAGGTCTGTTGGCAACGCCTGATCAAGCACTGATTTTATTGACTGAAGCAGTGCGGTAAGCGGATCTATCTGCATGTTCTTCCTCGGCAACAAGTTAAAGGTGAAAGTCATTCTACAGCGCGTGCTTAAATCCTTGTAAGAACACCGTCACCGCACTTTTCTCCTCATTCCCTACCCGCGCATGCTTCGTCACATGAGTCATGTCACACAAGCCCAGTTACATAAACCCAGTTACATAAACCTCAACACCCATGGCTCGAGACACATACCCATGGACATTGGGCAGAGAGATAGCGCGAGTTTGACCTGCTGCCGCCAAATACCAAGGGTGCCCTTCCCATGCACCTGTGCGCTTTCGCCGACTAACGTGGAAGTTTAGGCGCACCAAGGCGAAGCACGAGCGGACGACATTGTGTCATTTTGGGGCATGGCGACCTGGCTAGGCGGTATTTCGGTGCGCTTTTTGGCTTGAAAAAGTGCGTTATGGCCGGGGCCATCGTTGGCCCAGCCCCCTGCAGTGCGGGTTTTGCCCTGATTTTGTGCTTCTTTCAGACTTCGACAAAAAGTAGGCACACATATTGCTTTTCAAAGGTCGGGATCCTTGATTGGAAGATCGAGTCCGGAAAAGCATGGGATTTAGTCTAAATGCTATCCAACGACACTCGATTCGTAGAGAATTTCGTTGCTTTACGCATTTGATCTTCCACATCAAATCGATACCGGAGCGTTTAGGCGGTCTGGATGTCCCTAACGTTTAGGAGAAAACAATGAAGTTAATCACCGCGATTATAAAACCGTTCAAATTGGACGATGTTCGCGAAGCACTTTCGGAGGTCGGCGTGCAGGGCATGACGGTCACCGAAGTCAAAGGCTTTGGCCGTCAGAAGGGTCATACCGAGTTATATCGCGGGGCCGAGTACGTCGTCGACTTCCTGCCGAAGGTAAAGATCGAGGCGGCCATCGATGACGCTCTTCAAGATCAAGTTATTGAAGCGATTAGTAAGTCTGCAAACACCGGCAAGGTTGGTGATGGCAAGATTTTCGTTGCTGCACTCGAAGAAGCCGTCCGAATTCGGACTGGAGAAACAGGACCAGGGGCAGTTTAGCCCGAAACATTTGGAGTAAAGATTGTGGAAGATCTAATTCAACTAGCGTACGCAGTAGACACGTTCTACTTCCTCGTCATGGGGGCCATGGTCATGTTCATGGCGCCTGGCTTTGCAATGCTCGAAGCAGGCATGGTGCGGTCGAAAAACACCTCAGGCATTCTGGTGAAGAATATCGGTTTGTTCTCGATCGCCTGCATTATGTACATCGTGATTGGTTACGATTTGATGTACGCGGGCGGTATGCTGCTCACCCCTGACAACACCGTCGAAGATGTGTTGGCCTCCGGAGGCGATGTCTACTACTCCGGTAAGTCGGACTTCTTCTTCCAAGTGGTTTTCGTCGCCACAGCGATGTCGATCATCTCCGGCGCTGTTGCTGAGCGCATGAAGGTCTGGGCATTCCTTTTGTTCGCCGTCGTCATGACTGGTGTTATCTACCCGATTCAAGGCAGCTGGAGCTGGGGTGGCGGTTTCCTTTCCGACGCAGGCTTTGTTGACTTTGCGGGATCAGGCATCGTTCACATGTGCGGTGCTGCTGCAGCGCTAGCGGGTGTTTTGTTACTCGGACCACGATCGGGTAAGTACAACGATGACGGTACAATCACGCCGATTCCTGGCTGTAACATGCCGCTGGCAACGCTAGGCATGTTCATCCTTTGGTTCGGCTGGTTCGGATTTAACGGCGGATCAGAGCTTAAGCTCAGTAATGTAGACGAAGCCAACGCCGTCGCTCAGGTGTTCGTCAACACCAACATGGCAGCAGCCTGCGGCGCTGTCGCTGCCCTGATCATGTCGCAAATCATGTTTGGTAAGGCAGACATCACCATGGCACTCAACGGTGCACTTGCTGGATTGGTATCCATTACCGCTGAGCCGCTGTCGGGCACGCACGCTGAATCCATGCTGATCGGTGCCATCGGCGGCATCATCGTCGTGCTTTCCCTCGTCGCTCTGGACAAGATCAAGATCGACGATCCAGTCGGTGCAATCTCCGTACACGGTACTTGCGGTATCTGGGGTCTGTTGGCAGTACTCATCACCAGTGATGACGCAACCCTAACCGGTCAGCTCACAGGCCTAGGTGCGATCTTCGGCTTCACCTTCGTCGCCTCTCTGATCGTCTGGTTCATCATCAAGATGATCATGGGTATCCGAGTCTCAGAAGAAGAAGAGCTTGCTGGTTTGGACTCTTCCGAAGTGGGTATCAGCGCTTACCCAGAATTCGACAACTAGTCGATTCGTTTCGAACACGAGGGTGGCGGTGTCGGACCGCCATCCTCTGTTCACAGGCCAAACCCTTCAACCCTTGCAATGCGATCAGTCATTGAGTGAAGCAGCCCTTAGCAGCGAGCCTGCGGGGCGGGTTGAAGCCAACAAAACAAATGGAGAGATTCGGTGGAAGATCTTGTTCAATTAAGTTACGCGGTAGATACATTCTACTTTCTGGTCATGGGGGTCCTCGTGATGTTCATGGCGCCAGGTTTTGCAATGCTCGAGGCGGGCATGGTGCAAAGCAAAAATACCTCGGAGATTTTGACGAAGAACGTGGCGCTTTTTGCCATCGCTAGCGTCATGTATCTGCTGATTGGTTACGCGATTATGTACGGTGGCGGCGGCATGCTCATCGGCTCTGAAAATACCGTTGACGATGTACTGGCCTCCGGTGGCGACGTCTACTACTCAGCCCGCTCTGACTTCTTTTTCCAAGTGGTCTTCGTAGCGACAGCCATGTCAATTATTTCCGGTGCGGTTGCCGAGCGCATGAAGCTCTGGTCATTTCTGTTATTCGCTGTCGTTATGACGGGCTTTATCTATCCATTCCAAGGAAGTTGGAGCTGGGGCGGTGGATTCTTGTCAGACGCCGGATTCATCGATTTTGCCGGCTCCGGTATCGTACATATGTGTGGTGCTGCCGCAGCGCTCGCCGGCGTGCTCTTACTCGGACCTCGCAATGGCAAGTATGGCCCCAATGGCGAGATCAACCCAATTCCAGGGTCGAATATGCCTTTGGCGACACTGGGCATGTTCATTCTCTGGTTTGGCTGGTTCGGATTTAACGGTGGCTCTGAGTTAATGCTCAGCAACATCGATGAAGCCAACGCAGTTGCACAGGTATTCGTCAACACGAATATGGCTGCGGCAGGTGGCTTGATCGCTGCCTTGGTTCTGGCCCGAGCCATGTTTGGCAAGGCCGACCTCACCATGGCGCTAAATGGCGCGTTGGCGGGATTGGTATCCATTACCGCAGAACCGCTGTCTGGTACCAACGTCGAATCCATGCTGATCGGCGCGGTTGGTGGCCTAATTGTCGTGCTGTCCATTGTCGGTCTGGACAAAATGCGCATTGACGATCCCGTTGGTGCGATCTCGGTTCACGGTACCTGTGGCATCTGGGGTCTGCTGGCGGTGCTCATCACCAACGATGATGCAACGTTGGCGGGTCAGCTCACTGGACTGGGCGCGATCTTGGGCTTCACCTTTGCTGCGGCCTTGGTTGTCTGGTTCATCATCAAGATGCTGTTCGGTATCCGCCTGTCCGACGAGGACCAAATGGTCGGTGCAGACAGCGCTGAGATTGGCATCGCTGCCTACCCTGAGTTCTCAAAGTAGGCTCAGTAAGATAGCTGCTCGGCGAGACGCAGGTCTCGCCCGGTAACGAAATAGCCGCCGCGAGGCGGCTTTTTCGTGTTCAGCTAAAACTTTTGCTTCATTGATTTTCTTGACGGTTTAAACTGCCCGCCTCCATCGGTTTTTCGGAACTTCATGAAATACAAAAGCACCCGTGGCCAGGTCGCTGGCCTCAGCTTCAGCGATGCCCTACTCATGGGGCTTGCCTCAGATGAGGGCCTTCTCGTACCCGAAACCATTCCTGATATTCGGCCGGACCTTGACCGCTGGCGAGACCTGACCTTTGTCGAGCTTGCCCAAGCACTGATACCCAAATTTATCGACGACATCGACCCCACGACGCTGCACGGCTTGATTGCAGATTCTTATGCCACCTTTAACCACGATGATGTGGTCGCCTTACAGCAACTCGATGGCATTACTGTGCTGGAGCTCTTTCATGGACCGACGCTGGCATTCAAGGACGTGGCGCTGCAGCTGCTGGGCAAGCTGTTTGAACATGTGCTCGGTGAGCGCGGCCAACGCCTAAACATTCTCGGCGCGACCAGCGGCGATACGGGAAGCGCTGCGATTGACGGCGTGCGCGGCCAGAAAAATATCGACATCTTCATCATGTATCCCAAGGGTCGTGTGAGCCCCCTGCAAGAAATGCAAATGACCACCGTCGACGACGACAACGTGCACTGCATCGAACTCGAAGGCAGTTTTGACGACTGCCAGAACATCATGAAAACCGTTTTCGCCGACGCACAGTACAAGTCAACCTATCAGCTCGGCGCGGTCAATTCGGTCAATTGGGCTCGCGTGCTGGCGCAAATTGTCTACTACGGTTACGCCAGCTTACGCAGCTCCGCTGGCGCCGCTTTTTGTGTGCCGACGGGCAACTTTGGCAATGTATTTGCCGCCTATTTAGCTCAACGCATGGGCTTTCCCATTGCACATCTGTTGGTGGCCACTAACGATAACGATATTTTGGCGCGCTTCTTTGCGACCGGCACCTATGCCCGAGGCGAAGTGCACCAAACCTTATCGCCGGCCATGGACATTCAGGTCGCCAGCAACTTTGAGCGCTTTTTGTACTACCACTTTGAACAAGACAGTGACCGGCTGGTGGCGTTTATGCAGGAGTTTGCTGCCAACGGCGCCGCCAGCATTGGCGCGCCTCCAGACACTCAGCTGATGTCGAGTGTGGCGGTGAACCGAGAGCAAACGCTCGCAGCGATGCACGAAGTAAATACGCAGTTTGGCTACGTGCTCGATCCACATACGGCGGTGGGTTATCACGCAGCCCGAAATCACCTAGATCACCGCGAGACCCCGACGGATATTGTTGTGGTCGCGACTGCGCACCCAGCGAAGTTTCCAGAGGCTGTCGAGGAGGCCACGGGCAGTGAACCCACGCATCCTACCCTTGAAGCATTGAAAGGTTTGACCATGCATCGCCAAGCGCTGCCTTGCGACATAGACGCGGTTAAAACGTACCTAGTAGAGCAGCTGCGCAGCGAGCCACGGGCTTAGCGCTAACGCGTTTTCGCCGCGTCCAAACTCGCGATGACCGCGGGCAATTCGGCGAGTGTATATGCCTGAGCCGTGGGCTTATGGTCTGTATCGTTGCTGGCTTGGCCTTCATAGTTAAACCAAATAGAGCGCATGCCAGCCCGGTTTGCGCCGAAGACGTCGTCAGATAGGTGATCGCCAATATGGACGGCGCGGTCTGCTGACACGCCGGCCTTCGCGAGTACCGTGGTGAACATTTGTTGATCGGGCTTGCTGGCACCGACGTCTGCGCTACTCACCGCACCGGAAAAAAAGCGGCCAATACCCACGCGCTCGACATCGGCATTGCCATTAGTCAATGCATACAGCGCGTATTGCTGACTTAGGGTTTCCAGTGTCGTAATGGCATTTGGATAGAAAGCAACGTCATTGCGCCCAGCAAAGAACACAGCAAACGCTTGCTTGGCGTTTTCGTCAGCATCCGCGGGCGACATGTCTGCTGCGAGCATGCACTGACGCAGTACTGCGATACGCAGAAAGGATAGGTCATGTCGCTTGTCGTCATGCGTTTTAAGCACCTGCTCGCGAATGTCACCAACTCGCTCTGAGGCATAGATCCCCAGTGCCGCTGGGGTATGTTCGGCCATCCAACCGCGCAATAGTTTTTCGGCGGCGGTGATGGTTTGCATCACATCCCATAGCGTGTTGTCGAGATCAAAGGTCACGAGGTCGATACTGGGATTTGGCTTTTGCAATTTATTCACGACGTCTCTGACGTGCTGCCGCCTTTACTGTGAAGCTTATGCGCGCGCGGATGAGCGTTGTCGTACACCCGGGCAAGGTGCTGGAAGTCGAGGTGCGTATAGATTTGTGTGGTCGCTATGTCGCTATGACCCAGCAGCTCTTGAATGCCGCGCAAGTCGCCGGAGGATTCCAGCATGTGGGTGGCGTAGGTATGGCGCAGCATATGCGGATGCAGGCTGTCATCGCCGAGCCGCACCGCGGCAATTTTTTTCAGGCGATTTTGTATCGTGCGCGTCGAAATACTGTTGCCGCCGCGACCGGGAAAGAGCCAGCCACTGGTGTCTGCGCCCAAGTTTTGCATCCATTGACGCAGTGCTGCCATGCACAGACGCCCCAAGGGTACGCGCCGTTCCTTACTGCCCTTACCCAGCACCTGAACCATGCCTTGGGCCAAATCCACATCGGTCAGTCTCAAGTTCGCAAGCTCACTCAGCCGCAGACCGCTGCCGTAGAAGAGTTCGAGCAGCACTTTATCGCGCAACGACTGGGAGTCATCGGCGCTGACGTTCAAAAGCTGCGCCGCCTGATCCGTATCCAGCACCTTGGGCAGGCGCCGCTTGATCTTCGGCCCGGTGTTAACCGCGGCGGGATTCGTTGTTACTTGGCCTTGGCTGAGCAAAAAATGGTAGAAACTTCGAACCGCCGAGAGACAGCGCGAAATGCTGCTATTGCTCAAGCCTTGCTGCTTGAGGTGAACGGTAAATCGCGCGATGTCTTGGGTATTGGCGCTTGCTGGGTCGTCGCTAATAAAAGCGACAAATCGCTCAACATCATGGCGATAGGCCACCAAGGTGCGAGGCGAATAGTTACGCTGCTGCTCAAGGGTTAATAAAAACCGCTCAAGCCACGGCTGGGCGCTGTCGTAGGGTTGCTTCATGACGCGGCGAGGCGGTTCATCACCTTGGCGACAATGTCGGCAATGTAGGTGACGAATAAGGTGTCCATATCCTTTGCAAATCGCCCTGGATCACGGCTGCCAATACATAGCGCGCCGCTGCCGTTGAGCAGCGAGAGATTCAAAATAGCAGCGCTACCGCTGTCCTCGTGATCGGAAAGCGGAAACATTTGGGTGAGCTCCTCTCGCCGCAGTGTCGTGCATAGCGCGCTGGTGTTGCTGTGTAGGTGTTGCAGCGGCATATGCTCGTTGTGATGTTGGATATGATCTAGCGCAAGGGCCAACTCGGCCTCGCATAGATGGGCGCAAACGAAGTCCGCCTCAAAGTCGACCAAGACGTGGGTCGCCAGCACTTCGTTGAGTTCCGGCCAGCTATTTACCTCGAGTAGCGCTAAGTTTAATGATCGAGTTTTGGCAAAAATTTCATCGTTCGAGCGAGCAGCCTGCAGCAACTCATTCATGCGTCGACGCATGGTCACATTGCGCTCCCGCAGAATATCGATTTGGCGTTCAATCAAGGAGACCGCCTGCCCGGATTCATGGGGCAGGCTTAAGTCTGAAAGCGCGCTGGGATGGCGCAGGAAAAAATCCGGCGATTGTCGCAAGAAGTTTAGGACGGCTTGATCGCTCGGTGGCGGCAGGTCTTTCCCGCCGGTAAATTTCTCAATGGTCATGTGCTTGAACCTACCCCGCTAAGCTGCCCTTCGTAGACAAATGTAGAATCGCCGGTCAGTTTGATTGGGCCGCTGCCGTTGGGCCATTCCACCCGCAGTTTGCCCCCAGGCAGAGATACTTTCACTCGGTTGCCCAACCGGCCTGTCTGTCTGCCTGCGACCACGGCAGCACAGGCGCCGCTACCGCAGGCGAGTGTCTCAGCGGCGCCGCGCTCAAAAACCCTCAAACGCACAAAGCCTTCGTTGACGACTTGGCAAAAACCGATGTTGGCCCGTGCTGGGAACGCTTCGTGATGCGAAAGTGCCTGACCAATCTGAGCCACATCGAGATTGATGACATCGTCGACAAAGACCACGCCGTGCGGATTTCCCACGGAGACTGGCACGATGCTGAAATCGCCATGCTCGGTGGTCAGTGTGATATCTGCGCCGGGTTGAGGATGAATAAACGGCACCGCCGTATGCTCGAGGCTGGGAGCTGGCATCCAAGTTTCGATACTGCCATCACTTTGCTTGGCCGTATGCACAATGCCGCCCTTGGAGTGCCAGCTCAGCTGACGTTGTTGGGTAAGGCCGAGGCGGTGCACAAAGTCGGTAACACAGCGCGTACCATTGCCACACTGCTGCGCTTCGCTGCCGTCGGCGTTGAAGATGACGTAGTCGAAGTCGCAGGCAGGTGCGCTCGGGGGTGCTACCAGCAGCAGTTGATCGAAGCCAATACCGCGCTGACGATTGCCCCAGGCAGCGACTTGTTCGGGGTCGATCTGCACTGACGTCGTCACGCCGTCGACCACCATAAAGTCGTTACCCAGACTGTGCATTTTGCTGAAATTGAGCATAGCGTCGGCGCTCAAAGCATCTCTGTGTTTAATAGATCTTGGAGGCTCTCGCGGCGCCTGACAAGACGAAAGGCTGCGCCGTCTACGAGCACCTCAGCGGCACGCGGCCGGGTGTTGTAATTCGACGATAGGGTTGAACCATAGGCTCCAGCGCTCAACACACACAGCAGGTCGCCGGCACTCAGCGACAACTGGCGATCTTTCGCGAGCCAATCGCCTGACTCGCAGATTGGGCCCACGATATCCCAAGACTTGGTCTCGCCTTCGCTACCTTGGCTGACCGGCAACACGCCATGCCACGCTTGATACAGCGATGGGCGCAGTAGGTCGTTCATGGCCGCGTCTACGACGGCAAAATGCTTGCTCGATACATGCGCTGCAGATGATGGCGAGCTTTCTTCACCTGGCTTGAGGTACTCAACCCGGGTCAGCAAAACACCAGCGTTAGCCGTTAAGAAGCGACCCGGTTCAATGGATAACTGCAGGTCACGATCTGCCAAGCGTTGCTTTAGCCTTGCGCCCCAGGCACTGACATCGAAGGCTGGCTCATCGTCATAGGTCACACCGAAACCGCCGCCTAGATCGATATCCGTTAACACGATGCCCTCGTCTTTCAGCGCGTCGATCAGCGTGAGTAACTGCTCCAGCGCATCAAAGAGGGGCTGCGGGTCGCCAATTTGCGAGCCGATATGACAGGCGATGCCGCGCACTTGAATGCAAGGGTCGGCTTGGGCGCGCTGGTATAGGGCCAGCGCATTTTCCTGCGCGACACCAAACTTGTTTTCCTTTAACCCCGTGGAGATATAGGGGTGGGTTTGAGCATCCACATTGGGGTTAATGCGCAGCGCAATCGGCGCTACCTTGCCCAAAATGTTGGCTCGGTCACTGATGCGGGCTAACTCATCAGCGCTTTCGACGTTGAAGCATTCGATCCCCGTTTTGAGCGCAAAGTCGATTTCCTCAATTGACTTACCAACGCCAGAGAATACGACTTGGGCAGGATCACCGCCGACGGCCAAGACGCGGCTCAGCTCACCACCCGAGACGATGTCAAAACCTGCGCCGAGGTCGGCAAACTGCTTCATAACCGCGAGGGTGGAATTTGCTTTGACTGCGTAGTGCAGGCGATGCGGCAACCCACGAAGCGCCGTTGTGAGCAGATGGTATTGGGTGGCGAACATGGCGGACGAATAGACATAGACCGGGGTGCCCACGGCGTCGGCAACCTCAGCCAGTGCCACGGCCTCAATGGATAGCTCACCATCGGCGTAGTGGGCGGCACTGGCCCGCAATAACTCTGGGTTTACTGTCACCGAAGATTCCTTACTGGTTGTCGAATGAAAGCGCGGGCTTGGGTATCGATCAAATCTGGGCTCGGGCCCGAGTGATGGCCGCGCGAACCTGTTGCGGCGCGGTACCGCCGATATGATCGCGTGAGGCAATCGAGCCTTGGGGCGTCAGAACCTCGTAGATGTCTTGCTCGATAACGCTCGTTGCATTGCCATTGAGCTCTGCAAGGCTCATTTCCTCTAAGGACTTGCCTTGTTTGAGCGCCAACTGCACCGCTTGGCCAACCATGTCATGTGCATCGCGAAACGGCACATTTTTGCGCACGAGGTAGTCGGCAAGATCTGTTGCCGTGGTAAAGCCGCGCAGCGTTGCCTGCAGCATGACCTCTGTATTGGCCTCGATGTTGGGCACCATGCCAATGAGCGCCGTTAGGCAGTGATCGAGGGTATCCACGGCGTCAAACAAAGGCTCCTTATCTTCTTGGTTGTCTTTGTTGTACGCCAGCGGTTGGCTTTTCATCAGCGTGAGCAGCGAGATGAGGTGTCCGTTGACCCGTCCGGTTTTGCCGCGAATCAATTCCGGCACATCGGGGTTCTTCTTCTGCGGCATGATGCTAGAGCCGGTACAAAAGCGGTCCGGCAGGGTAATAAAATCAAACTGTTGGGAGGACCAAAGCACCATCTCCTCGCACCAGCGGGACATATGCGTCAGACACAGCGCTGCGGCGGCGCAAAACTCAATAGCGAAATCGCGATCGCTCACCGCATCCAAGGAGTTTTCGCAGACGCCATCGAAGTCCAGCAGCTGCGCGATCAAATTGCGATTGGGCAAATATGGTGTGCCCGCTAAGGCAGCAGCCCCCAAGGGCAGATGGTTCACGCGCTTGCGGCAATCCAACAGGCGATCTCGGTCGCGCTTGAGCATCTCGAACCAGGCCATAAGGTGGTGACCAAGGGTGATGGGTTGAGCGGCCTGCAGGTGAGTGAACCCAGGCATGATGGTGTCTGCGTTGGCGTCAGCGAGATCGGCCAGAGCACGCAGGAGTTCACTTTGTTGTGCGACCAAGTGGTCTATGGCCGTTCGCAGATAAAGCCGAATGTCTGTGGCGACCTGATCATTGCGCGAGCGTCCGGTATGGAGTTTTTTGCCGGTATCGCCGACCAGTTCGATGAGCCGATGCTCAATATTCATATGCACGTCTTCGAGCTCGACTCGCCACTGCATCTCGCCGTCTTCAATTTCCCTAAGGATCGTGTTGAGCCCGCTGACGATCAGTTCTTGTTCGGCCAACGTGAGTACGCCAATGGTTTCGAGCATGGTGGCATGGGCAATAGAGCCGGCAATATCCTCCCGGTAGAGGCGTCGGTCAAAGTCGATGGAGGCGGTAAATACCTGTACAAATTCGTCCGTCGCCTCACTAAAGCGTCCGCGTAACGACCCGCCTTGACTGGCTTCGGGGCTTGGGCTGCTAGGGTTTTCCATTATAGTCGGCCTTGTCCATGGCTGATTGTCGTGTAGACAAAGTATAGCAATGTCCGTCAGTTGCTGGCGGTTCATTTGGGGGGATGACGGTGATGCGCGAACCAAGAACCGCACAGAGCGGCACAACTGAACACACTAGACGACTGATCGCGCCAACGTTCTCACCGGACGGTGAGGCAGGCATATTCGCCGCGTCGATTGCCGTTTCGTTGGTCTTCATTTTCGCTGGCCGCCCAGCGACTGGCCTGAGCGTTTTAAGCGCTGCGGAGTTTGCTGCTATTGTGGTTCCAGGGTGCGTGGTGGCTGTTCTACTTTGCGGGCGATTGTTTCACCGACTGAGTTTTGTCGGTGGCGTCATCTTGGTTTTTTCTGCGATCAACGGCGTAGTGATTTTTGCGCACCTCGTGCAGCTTCACCTGTTTGGCGAGCTGCAAAATCCTCAGGATCTCTTGATCAGGCGCATGCTTTTCGCCAATTTTTTGGTGGCTTTTATGCTCAGGCAATCGACCATGCGGCATCGATTGCGCGTACGAAAGGCTGCCGAGCAAACTGCCAAGATACAGGCGCTGCAGTCGCGTATACGACCCCATTTTTTGTTCAACAGCATGAATGTGATTGCCAGCTTAATTCCGGTGAACCCAGACAAGGCGGAGCAAGTCGTTGAAGACTTATCTGAACTCTTTCGAGCCAGTTTGCAGCGTGCTGGCACATTCGTTCGAATCTCTGAAGAGCTCGACCTATGCCAGCGATATTTGCATATTGAGTCGCTGCGACTGGGTGAAAGATTGCGGGTGCAGTGGCAGGTTGAGACGGCTCCGGCGGCAGCCGAAATGCCGCTATTGATCTTGCAGCCTTTGCTCGAAAACGCCATCTATCATGGCATTCAGCCTTTGCCAGAAGGGGGCACCATTCGGGTAGAGGTCTATTTCACCGACGACACCATGATTGCTCGAATCACCAACCCGCTGATGCAGGAGGCGCCCGCCAAGCTGGTCGATGGCGACGGTAGTCAAGGCCGACCCAGGCCGCCTACCAAGGGAAATCACATTGCGATCGATAACATTCGACAGCGATTGGATATGGTTTACGGTGAAAGTGCGAAGCTGGTCACAAAGCAAGGCTCCGACCGCTTCCAAGCCGAGCTATGGTGCCCAACGGTACCAAAAATCATATAGGGTGCATAAAAAAGAGGGTCAACGGTATTAGGTACCAATACGAGCACTGAAATGTCGCTCCGATTGGTATGATCGAAGGCAGCGACAACAAGACAGACGGCATGGCGACTGCTTCGACGCTCGCTGCCATGTCAGGGGAATGGCAAGGCGCCTATGGCGATACGCTCATGGAACGGTGGGCGATACACGATCAAGGGCGATGGGAGAACGAGAGAGGGGGCGATCAAACTCATGCGTATATTGATCGTAGACGATGAAACATTGGCCCGTGATCGCTTGAGACGGATGATCGAGACCGACGGGCAGCACGAGGTCGTAGCAGACGTCGCTTCTGGACAGGAAGCAATCAAACAAAGTGAAAAACTGCGTCCGGATGTATGCTTACTTGATATCCGTATGCCTGGCATGGACGGGATCGAAACAGCGCAACATTTTTTGACGCTGGAAGAGCCCCCGGCGGTGATTTTTTGTACCGCCTATGAAGAGCATGCAATTCAGGCTTTCGAACTACAGGCGGTCGGATATTCGCTGAAACCGGTGCGTCGCGCCGATTTGTTCCGCGCCTTTAACAACAGCGTGCGGCTCAACCGTATGCAAATGGCGGCGGTGAAAAACATCGATGCCAATCGGCGAACCCATGTTTGTGCGCGAACGTATAAGGGCGTTGAGCTGGTGAACATCAGCGACATCCGCTATCTCAAAGCCGATCAAAAATACGTTTCAGTGCGTCATGTGAAGGGCGAGGTGATCATTGATGAAACGCTGCGCGAGCTGGAGGAAGAATTTCCCGACCTCTTTTCTAGAGTGCATCGCAATGCATTGGTGTCAACCAACCACATCATCGGTTTAGAAAAAGACGTGCAAGGCCAACTGGGTGTACGAATGCACGACGTCGATGAACTCGTTGACGTAAGCCGAAGGCATTTGCCGACAATCCGTAAGGTGATTCGTCGTCTATAATTAGGCGATGAAAGAAATCACCATTGCGACACGCGAGAGTGCCCTGGCACTTTGGCAAGCGAACTTCATCCGCGACAGACTGATCGAGGCACACCCAAACCTCACGGTACACCTGCTGGGTATGACCACCCAAGGCGATCGTTGGCTCAACGCCCCACTTAAAGAAATTGGCGGCAAGGGTCTGTTCATCAAAGAGCTCGAAGTTGCCATGTTGGAAGGACGCGCTGACCTCGCCGTGCACTCGGTTAAGGACCTGCCAGCACACCTACCCGAAGGTTTTAGTCTGCCCCTTATTGGGTATCGAGACGATGTGCGTGATGTGCTCCTTGGCGAGCCCGAGGGTGTGGCCGCGCTGCCACCAAATGCAAGAGTCGGCTCGTCTAGCCCACGCCGTCAGGCGCAACTGCTGGCCATGCGCCCAGATCTCCGCGTCGACAGCATTCGAGGCAATGTCCAAACACGCTTGAGCAAACTGGATGGTGGCGAATTCGATGCCATTGTTCTGGCACAAGCGGGCTTGTCGAGACTTGGTTTGGCTCGGTCGGATGCATATCCGTTCTCTGTTGCCCAGTGTTTACCCGCACCGGGACAGGGAGCGCTAGGTATCGAAATCGTCACCGATAGTCCTGTGCAGGCACTATTGGAAACGTTGATAGATAAGGATGTGGCGCGCTGTGTGGAAGCAGAGAGAGGTATCAGTGCTGGTCTTGGCGCCGATTGTGCATTGCCTGTCGCGGCCCATGCCGAATTGACGACAAACGGTGAAATACATTTGCGCGCACTGGTTGCCCAGGCCGATGGCTCCCGCGTTTTACGTGCAGAGGGTCATGGCGCCGAGCCGGGCCCGCTGGCGCAAAGGCTAGTTGAACAACTGCTCTCCCAAGGTGCCGACAGCATTCTGGCTAATGCGCGACACGTCTAAGCCTCTTACATGACGCATTGGATTACCTATAGCGAACCCAGCGCCAGCAGGCTGGCAGCGCAGTTGCAGCGACATGGGCAGTCGGCGATCTGCGAGAGTGTGACGCTGATCGAACGCCTGACCCCTTCGCAACCCTTTCCTGAAGACAAGCCCGATCTCATCATTGCGTTGTCTCAGCATGCGGTGGCCGCCTACCTAGACCACTACTTCCAACCTACCCATCAGGGGGCCGTGGCGCTTGCGATTGGCAAGACGACGGCGGCTCGTCTGATCGAACACGGCGCCCTGCAGGTGCACACGCCGCAAGTAACGAATTCGGAAGGTTTGTTGGCAATGTCACACGTGCGGGCGCTGCAGCCGTCGCAGAGGGTCTGGCTGCTGACCGGCGAGGGCGGACGTGATCTGGTCGCCAATACTTTGGCCCAGCGCTGCCAGTTGCAACGCTTCAGTCTGTATCGACGGCAGAAAAAGCAGTTGGCATTGCCAAGTGGCTTCCTGCCCAAGGCGATCTGGGTCGGCTCCATCCATGGACTTCAGCAGGTAGATGCGGCGCTAGAGCCGTTGAAAATCCCTCGGCAAACGACAATGCTAGTGGCCGCATCAGAACGCGTCGCTGACTATGCCCGTGAACGCAAGTGGACCAAGGTTTTGATATGCGAAGCCTCAGATACCGAGGCTGTCAAAGATGCCTGCGCAAGGATAGATCATGACCGATAAGCCCGCTTCTGACCCCTCGAGCGAAGCCGCTAAGCCAAGTGAGGTTGCTAAAGCTCCGACCAAGCCCGCACGCAATTGGACGGCTCGAATCTCATTAATGATCGCTGTCGTCGCCTTGGGCACAGCCGGGTATTTGGGCTATCAGCTGATTTATCTGCAGCCATTTGTCAGTCAAACCGCGCAAACTCAGGCAGCGCTGTCTGATCTTGAACAGCAGATGCGGCAGGAGCTGGACGCCGCGATGACGGCTGCCGAGCGCTCGGTAGTTAACCTTGGTGAGGATCTCAAGGAGCAAAACCTGAGCGTGCAAGAGGATTTGCGCGGCGCTGTTGCCGAGAGCCTGGCCATGGCCGAGGCCAACAAACCGACCACGCCCCGCCAGTGGCGGTTATCCGAGGCGGCATTTTTGCTGCGTATGGCCAACTACTGGCTGCAGTTTGAAGGCGATGTGCAGGTTGCCCGACAAACGCTAGTGCGTGCCGATGAGGTATTGCAGGCTGTACAAAGTTCGGCCAAGCAGGACGAGTACGATTTACTGCCCGTGCGCTCAGCCCTCGCTCAAGAAATACTGGCACTGCAGCAAGTGAGGCCGGTCGATGTGCAAGGTATTTTCCTGCGCTTGCAGGCACTGGCTGATAGCGTGCCTGCGGTGCGTGAGGCGCTGCAGCTCAAGACCGCGTCAAGTACGCCTGCCAGCGAGCAGCCCATCACATCGCTCGCCGCCGTTGCGCGGGAACTGGAAAAATTTGTGCGTATCACCGACCTATCGGAACTCGTAACCGAACCGAGTGCTATCGCTGCAAGCACCCTAGGACCTGAGGAAACCATGGCGGCGCGGCGGTCGGTTATGGCGGCGCTGGAACGAGCCCAGGTCGCTGCATTAAGACGACAAAGCGACGCTTACCAGGCCAGCATAAACGATGCGATAGCCGCCGCTCAGCGTCTGGCGCCACCCTCAGATTCGCGGCTGCAGCAGTACATGGCGTCTCTATCGGCCATGCTCGATGAGCCACTGACTGCTCCGGTGCCCAGCATATCCGGATCCCTAGGCGAGCTGACGCGATTGATGGAAGCCTACCGATGAAATGGTTTTGGGTGCTCAGCACCGTGGTATTGGGCGCCTTGGCCGGCGCTACGCTACTCAACGACCCGGGTTATGTACTCATTCGTGCTGGCGATCTGGTATTTGAAAGCAGCATCGCAGCTGGCGTCCTTACCCTGCTCATGCTGGTGTCCATAGTCTTTGTCCTCTATGCCGGTGTTCGTCGCTTGCTGTTAAGTGCTGGTGTATTTGCCAAGTGGCGAGCCGAGCGCCAGCACAGCAAGGCTAGCGATAGCTGGCAGCAAGGCGTCCTCGCCTTTGCGCGAGGTGATCTGCGAGGTGCGGCAATGGCTGTTAAAAGTGCTCGCGTTGAGAGTGACCGACAGCTTGAAGCCTTGCTGATACAGGCATGGCATTTTGTTCAGGCAGGGGAAGACAGTGCATTGCAGCAATTGCAGCAAAGCGTGTCAGCAAACCAACCGCAGCACAGTGAGTCCCTCGAGCTAGGCGTGGCGCGGTGGCGACTACAAACCGGCGTGTTTGACGGCGCTGTAATACCCTTGGCCAAATTACCACGCTCCACAGAACAGGCGGGCCTGTTGCTGTGGAGTCATGTTCAAAACGCCAAGTGGTCTGACGTGAGTTCCCATTGGCCGGTCGCGGAGAGGCAAGGCGTACTCAAGGCCGAAACCTTCCGCGGGCAAATGCCGCTGCTGCGCGCAGGCAAGGCCATGGCAGATTCCATCGCTGCCATGCAGCAGGATAAGCCAGCTTGGCGCATTGGGTTGAAAGGATTGCCGAAACAGTGGCAAGCAGATGCGACCACCATTGGGTTATTCGCCGAGATGTTGGCAACACAGGGCAAACCTCAGGCGGCCAGAGAACTGATTCAGCAGGTACTGAGTAAGCGATGGCTTTCTGGTCTGGTAAGAGCCTATGGCGAAATCAGTGCTGCCGCGCAATTGGCTGCTGCTATCGAGCAACTGCATGGCTGGTTGGCAAAAAAGGCCGATGATCCTGAGTTGCTGTTGGCGCTTGGACGATTGTCACGTGCCAACGGACAGCATACTCAGGCGCACAAGCACTTGGTGTTAGCGGCGAAAGCCGTGGGTAGCGCAGTGCAACAGGCGGGCAGCGAATCGTCTGAGGGGAATGAGTTGTTGCAGCTGATCACGCTGGAACTGGGCAAGCTCAACTTGACCAGCTCTGTATCGATGAATGCTAGCGGCGCATCGAGCTAAAGAACTCGTCATTCGTCTTGGTGTCTTTGAGCTTATCGAGGATGAATTCAATCGCTGCGATGTCATCCATATCGTGAAGCAGCTTGCGCAGAATCCAGACCCGCTGGAGCTCTTCCTCGGACATCAGCAGCTCTTCTCGGCGTGTCGCCGAGCGCCGGATGTTGATGGCTGGATAGACTCGTTTCTCGGCGATCTTGCGCTCTAGGTGAAGCTCTTGGTTACCGGTGCCTTTGAATTCCTCGTAAATGACTTCGTCCATCTTCGAGCCGGTATCGACCAGCGCCGTTGCAACGATGGTCAAGCTGCCGCCTTCCTCAACGTTTCGCGCCGCGCCAAAAAATCGTTTGGGCCGCTCTAGCGCATGGGCATCGACACCCCCGGTCAGGACTTTGCCGGATGACGGCACGATGGTGTTGTAGGCGCGCGCTAGGCGGGTGATGGAATCCAACAGGATCACCACGTCTTTTTTGTGCTCTACCAAGCGTTTGGCTTTTTCGATCACCATCTCGGCAACCTGCACATGACGTGAGGGCGGTTCATCGAAGGTGGAGGCTACGACCTCGCCGCGCACGGAGCGCTGCATCTCGGTGACTTCTTCTGGACGTTCATCAATTAGCAGAACGATCAGCACTACTTCTGGATTTTTAGACGTTATGGATTGCGCGATATTTTGCAGCACCAAGGTTTTACCGGCCTTTGGCGGCGATACGACTAGGGCGCGTTGGCCTTTGCCGATGGGAGCAACCAGATCGACGATACGCGCGGTTAGGTCTTCGGTGCTGCCGTTGCCGCGCTCCAGCTGCAGACGATCATCGGGAAACAAAGGGGTGAGGTTTTCAAACAGCACCTTGTGCGTTTTGTTGTTCACTTCGCTGAAGTTGATTTCATCGACCTTCAGTAGCGCAAAGTATCGTTCGCCATCCTTGGGTGGCCTGATTTTTCCGGCGATGCTGTCGCCAGTGCGGAGGTTAAAGCGCCTGACCTGACTCGGTGATACGTAGATGTCATCAGGTCCAGCCAAGTAGGAACTGTCGGCGGAGCGCAAAAAGCCAAACCCATCCTGCAGAATTTCCAGGGTACCTTCGCCGTATATGTCCTCACCGTTTTTTGCCAGTTTTCGCACAATTGCGGCGATCACTTCTTGTTTACGAGATCGCCCGACATTTTCTAGGCCCATTTCCCGAGCGGTATCGATAAGTTCTGTAACAGGTTTAATTTTTAATTCAGATAGGTGCATAGCCATAGGAAATGAGAACCGGTGGTTAGGTTTTTAAGCGCCAACAGGTGTTAGGCGATGTGATTTGAAAAAGAATTGAAAGCTTAGCTCAGTCCGGGCGTGGATCCCGGCTCCTCTCTTGAGCCACCAAAAAGAGTGTATGGTTTTTGTGCCTTGGGTCAAGACGCAATCT
>ERZ802822.181-NODE-181-length-47902-cov-30.400795_pt1 | contig 47902 bp, 42 predicted proteins | sample MGYA00345649_ERZ802822 | MGnify/ENA primary metagenome ERZ802822 (study PRJEB30503, sample SAMEA104212359) | marine metagenome | biome: Westerlies Biome; feature: [SRF] surface water layer (ENVO:00010504) within the epipelagic zone...; material: water...
CGAATGTTGTTTTGGTTCATTTGCTCTGTGGCTGAGATCACAATCGCCATCTGGTCTATGCCCTCGCGTCGCGCGAGTTCATAACCCTTCATGTTTGGCACAAGCGCGCTGAACTTGGGGCCACTGCGTGGAAGTGTTCTCGCTAACGCGTCCGTTCCAGCCATCTGTGGAACCGCTCTAGATGAAACAAAAGAACCAATTTCAAGCTCTGGGACCTTGGCTTTACTCAGTGCTTCGATCAACTCTTGTCGCTGCTCCAACGAAATTTCGACAGACTGTGCTTGGAGTCCATCGCGCGCAGCAACTTCTTTGATTGTTACGATATCGGTCATGTAGAAAGATTTACCTGCGAGACTCATCAACTAAGCTGGTCGCTATTGTTATTTAATAGTGCCAAGACCATCATGGTGTCAGCGCCCATTCTTACGTGAATTGTACTGCGCTGGCTAGACTGCGGATCGCGTTAGGACTTACGGGACTCAATCAGTTTGGCAAAAGGCCAGTTGCAACTGACCGCGAGGCTCGTCCCCAACTTGAATATCAGCGACCCGCCAATCTGAAATACCCTTCCTGATTTTAGATACCTTACCTCGCATTCCTGAACCAATGGAAGCTGTTTGCCCCGATTGAGCAACGCCGAGCGAGAGTAAAAACAGGCCTTCTCCGCGCTCGCGAAGCTGCTGCATAGGCTCGCCCTCGGCAATCGGTTCAATCAAGACTAGCCAAGATTCACCAACAGAGAACCGAGAAGTCAGCACACCTCTCTCAGGCAGAGCCTCATCGATAAATTCGACATTGAAAGCGTCCCCATAAGCTTGCTTGGCCGTTTTAAGATCGCGAACGAGTAAATTAATATGGTGAATCCCTATCAAATCGAATTTTTCTGCCATCGAATAATCTCTTTTATCTGATGAGCGTCAGACCCTGAAGCTCTGTCTTAATAATCCCTTTGCAAATTACCTGCATTTTTACAATTCGTCTGGACTGCAGAGGTTAATTCTAAACACACAGGTTCTTTACGATGCCCTTGCGAGCGATCTGTCCTACGTAGCATCATGCTGCTTAGACTTAAGAGGAGCAGCTCCATGTCGAGCACGGAACGAAAGGCACTTGAACGCGAGACACAGGGCCTAGGCAACCATCCGGCCCTCCTCATAGTCGATATAATTAACGGATTTACCGATCCGACCTGTCCACTAGGCAGTGACGCGGACTCTATTGTCGCTGCGAATAGCCAGCTACTGAATGCTTTTCACGAGCGAAACTATCCAGTCTTCCTTACCACGGTCGTTTATGACAATGACGAGCAAGCTTCTGTTTTTCGCGCGCGAGTGCCGGCGCTAAATCTGCTCACACGAGGTTCGCACTGGTGCACCATTGACCCACGACTGCCTTTACTGGGGTCCGACGTATTGCTAGAGAAAACCCATGCCAGTGCATTTCACGGTACGGATCTCGCTGAGCGACTAAGGCGAGAAGGCGTTGACTCACTTATTGTTACTGGACTCACCACCAGTGGCTGCGTACGCGCATCCGCCGTCGACGGCCTGCAGCACAACTTTAAAGTCGTTATCCCCAAAGAAGCGACGGGCGATCGTGATACGAAAGCACATCACGCAAACTTATATGACCTCAACGCAAAATATGTCGATGTGTTGTCGCTAGAAGAGACTCTCCACCTGCTCTGAGTCCTAATTGGTCGTCAGACGGGACTCAGCTGGCGAGTCTGGGAACGAGAGGTTTCTAAAGAATCGAGTTAGCGCCGTGTGCAAGCTCTCTTTCACCATGTCAGCATTAGTGTTTTCCCAAAAGGTAATCAAGCCAGGCGCAGGGTATTGGGTATTTTTTATGGAGCGATCTCCACCCTATTTGATCCATAACGCCCCACTACCACTCAAGAATGGCGCTACGGGGGCCGCAATACTGATCCAGCGTTTTGACTCTACTCTGAGCGTCAATGGCCAGTTTCATGCCCTAATGTTGGATGACGCATATGTGCACCTCTAGAAACGAACGCGCCATCGTCGTAGCGTGAAGGCGCAAAAACTGAAACAGCATTTGGAAGCAAGGACAGCGGAAGTATTTTCGGTTTATTTACCAGCATCGCTCATACCGAGATATGCTACCCAACTGCAAGCGGGCCGTGCCCGATGCTTAGAGCAACCGCGTGGAGTGTACGAAGTGAAAACATTTTTTCTCGGCATAATGCTGGCGGCATCTAACGTAGCGACTGCAGCCGACGACATTTCGGGGTACTGGCAGCACCCCGAGGATCCGGTATGGATAGAAGTGGTACTGGACACCGGATTTGGTCTCGCAGTTCGAAATGACAACGACGACACAAGTGTCGGGTTTGCAGTGCTTAAAGACATCGCTAGTAGCAATCAAGCAGGGCTCTGGGTGGGTCAGGTATTCGTTCCACAATTGGATACTTACAAGTCCGTGGAGCTCACCTTACCCGACGCTCACACACTGAAGATGAAGGTAAATATTGGGTTTCTTAGGCGCTCACTGGAATGGACGCGTGTAGCCAAGGTTCCGATCAAGTCAGCAGATGACACCTAAATCAAGCATCTCTAATGAGAATGCCCTCGACAGAAAAACGGTCCACTTTTCACAATCAACAATTTCACAGTCTTAGGCGCCTTAACGCCAAAGCTGAATGAAAAATTACAGGCTATGAATCCGCAAATAAAATCTTATGTGGGTGGTGCCTGTTAATGAGCCGGTCATTTGGCATGACAAAATAGCTACCCAACTCGAATAGCGATCCTCAGAGTGTAGTCGTTACCAATGTCGGTTTCCGACCGCGACGTTACCGTCACCGCAGAGAATTTGAGACAGGCGATAAGCGCCTTTAATGACGTATTGTCGCCAGCAGATTGCGTAGACGTCTCTGAATAATTTAGATCGCCCCACCCGACTCCCGAGTCCTGAATCCTAAGATACAGACCAGAATCAGACTCATCCTCCCCTTCTAACCACAATGTGACCTCAACCTGCCCTTCCTCAGTTCCCTGTACGGACAAGGAGATCGCTGCAAGAACTGCCGTAAATGCACTCGACGGAGCCTGCCGAGTATCTTGCAACACATCATCCGACACCAAAAACCGTGTCTCAATCGGCGTATCCACAGAAGTCACCTCGAGTGCCATCTGCGCAAACTCAATAAGGTCTTTCAGATAAAATGATCTCTCTCGAGACGCCAACGCGTGCTCCGAAGCGGTGCGCTCGAGCATCAGGGTGTTAAGACTAAGATTGGCTTCCATAAATTCGCTGATGGCGATATCAAAATAACGCCGCTCGGACTCATGCATATCTTTTTGACGTATTGCATAGGTGAAGCGACTCAGCATGTCTAAGTGCGATGACAATACCTCATGAATCGACTCATTGATTGAGTCCTTCTCCGACAAAGACCGCATGAAGGAATTCATCAAACTCTGGCTCTTCAAGCGGTATCTGACGTAATTCAGCGTCGTCAGCAGTAATATAAAAGCAAGAAAGACAGGTACCAAGGAGCGCCAGACATTTGACGTCGCGGCACCCGCGGCCCGATAGGCTCGATAGGCATCGCTGGGCTGATAGAGACTATACGTGAACTCGTCGATACCCCGACTCGGATAGGTCACCTCGTAATTCAGGGCATTGCCGAGAGTTGCTTGGTCGCAGGCAATCCTACCCTCCCCTGTATCCCATACCAGCTGACAGTCTCCTGAGCGAGCATCGACAATGATGATGCGCATGGGCGTTACACCACCCGCCATTTGCTGACCAATGAGGTCAAGACTGCGATGGAGATCGGCAATCCCCACCCGAATGGAGACAAACCAAGAGGAAAACTCTTCATCACCCTTCGCGATCAACCGAGAACTAATGAACACTGGCTGAGGATTTGAAATGCGTAGTAAGGAATCAGCCTCTAGCTGATAAAGCACGTTTTCCATGCGGAACAACTCGGCTGTATCGAGGTCAATATGTGCCAAAAGAAGGCTGTCAGAGACATCAACAGTTTCCGACGTTAGTGCGGTGGGATAGCGACCGTGCGCTAGGAGATCTCCCCCCGGCGTCCGCTCGATGAGGAATGCTTCCACAAAATCGTAGCGCGAGTTTTTCAGCGCAAAGCCGAGCTGTTCAAACGAGGACTCAAGCCAAGCGCGGCGGGCCTCATTCGTATCCATGGCATCTAGCTCAGAGAGCCCATGCAGTGCAAACTGAACGGCCGTTTGAACGTCGCGTCCGAGCATGTCCCTAATACCCTCGCGTCTACTGGCATCCACCTCGAACCCGCGTTCAAACTGCTCCAATGCCACTTTTTCCGCCGAAGACAGGCGCGTCGTGACGTCCGCTATTAAAATAACGAAGATCACGAAGGGCACTGCAATGTACCCTAGGCTTGTCCGATCAATAGCAAACATAAAAAATAGTCACTCTAATTACCGTTCAAGCATAGCTCATCTACTCAACAGCGCCGAAAATAACGCGCCTACATTGATGGGATTGAGTGAATTGACTCTATAAAGCGCGATCTTTTACTTCGTCGAATGTACTAACTGCGCTTTACAATCGATTTATAGGACGTTTCTCACCACTACAATAGACGACAGACCTATCCACAAGGTATTGAACGCCACCATGGTCGGTAGCAATTTTCGTTCCGACACCCAGATCAACAATGCCGAGGTCACCAGCGTAATAATGTGCAGCTGCCAAATTTCTTTTTGCCAAATCAGCCCCGGAAGAATAACCGCGGCTTTTGCAACCCAAGCTAGCGCTTCTACGATGTTGTAGTTCACCCAGTATCCTGGCTCGAACCACATGCCATAGCTGCTAACTATCTTAGAAAAGCCAATCCGAGCATAAACCAATAGGGTTATGACTAGGAAAAGACAAAGCGCTACGGGTACTTCCACAGTTGCTTACCTATGCTGGCTAAAGTCCACATGTTAACGTGCAGCCGCTTACCATGAGGCTTTAGCCTGGTCTTCGTCCGAAAAATATTGGGACGATGCGTCGCTAAGCAATGGCACTCCTTAATTACAGAGTATCGACTATGTTGAATACAGACGTTGTCATAAAACGCTTTGAATCACCGGACGAATTGAGAACATTCGACAAGGGTCAGTTTGAGCTTGTAGAGGTCGGCGGCATGACCATCGGACGCGCCACCTATCAACCGGGCTGGCGCTGGTCTACTGACGTTGGGGCAGCGATGGACGAACTGTATTGTCAGGTTGAGCACGTTGGCATGGTGCTCTCTGGATGCGCGACGGTCGCTTTACCTGGTCAAGCTGTCGTTGAGATGAAGCCGGGAGACGTCTTTTACGTCCCCCCCCTGCCCCACGATAGTTGGGTTGTTGGCGAGGAGCCCTACGTCTCGCTGCACTTTCTCGGCGCTGCTTCTTACGCTACAACGAAAGAGTAACAAGACCGATAAAGGCGGATGTTCACACCGCCAAGCGAGCGAGGGCAAAACCAGCTTAGAAGCTCACACGCGCATCGAGCCCATACGTTGCCGGGGCACCCCAATAACTTATGGTCCACAAACCAAAGGGAATGGTGTTCTCCCGATACTCTTCATCAAAAATATTCCGTCCCCATGCTGAGACCTGCAAACGCGCAGTTTCACCAAGCGCGATATCACTCCAAGTAATTCGCGCATTGACCACGTCATAGGACGCTATTTGCCCGCTCACATTTTGATCACGATTGGCATAGACGACGTAATCATCTTTGAAGTTCCAGTCAACATGCGTATCCAGCCGGCCCCATGGGCCTGCCGCCATAGACCAGTCTAGAGCTACGCTGGCTGTGGTTTCGGGTGCATAGGGAAAGTCTTTTGAGCCTTTGACATCGACTCCCAGTTCGATGAACTCATCGTACTCTGCATCGAGTGTCCCAATATTGGCTGACAATCTTAGTGCGTCAGTGACCTGAGCCGTCAACTCAAGTTCTATTCCTTTGATCGTTGCGGCACCGGCGTTATCCACTGTTGATGCAGCACCGCCTGAGCCCTCTAGAAATACACTGAATTGCATATCGGATATGTCGTTCAGAAACGCGGCCGCATTCAACTGGATGCGATCATTCGCGAACCGCGCTTTGTAACCCAGCTCAATAGCCAGGACCTCTTCTGGATCAAAACTATTTATAAATGCATCAGCTGTCGGCGCCTCTCCATTGAAACCGCCCGCTTTCCAGCCTTGCGACACTTTAAGATAGCCCGTGCTTTCATCCGTCAGTGCGTAGCTGGCAACCGCTGTACCCGTGGTATTACTCCAAGAATCGTCGGCGCTGAGATCGAATGCACCGACGCCACCGGTCGAGGCATTAGGGTGTGTGATGTATTGATCTTTGTCTTCATTGGTGTATCGCAAGCCAGCCGTCAGTGTCCAGCGCGGTGCAGAAGCAGGGGTAAAGTCTGCCTGCCCGTAGAGCGCATAAGAAGAGTTATCCAAGCCATATTCGTTGTTATCCGTGGGTGAACCGAATAACCCAAAGAACGAAATGGGATTGTCGATATCGCCCTCTTCCGTAAAATAATAAATACCGGCCACATAACTTAATGACTCGTCGCTACCACTCACCTGAATTTCTTGCGAAAACTGTTCGTAGCTGGCAAAGCGCGCAGAGTGGAAGAGATCCATATTTGTACCATCAATATCCAGCTGATCTCGCCAGTCCAGATCTCGTTGCGCAGTAATTGACGTGAGCGTCATGTCGCCCAAATCCCAGGTCATTGTGAAGCTGTGACCCGTCGTTTCAGACACCTCCTCGATCGCGTAGTCGTTGCTAATTTCATCGGCACGACTGTTCCCGGAGTTAAGGTAGAGCGAGTGTAATCCAGCGAAATCTCCCAACCCAAAAAACCCGTAAACGGCTGGATCAACATTGGTCACCTGCCCCATATTTGGGGTGTTATCCGCAGAGCTGCTGTTGTAGTTGTAACGCCAGCTAAAGCGGTCCGTCACATCCGCCAGGATATCAACTCGAATTGCATCAGTATCCAGTGATGACAGTTCCGATGTCGACACAGGAGCGACAAACGGATTGTTGCCGACAGTAGGGTCTAAAAAGACGTTGTCGTAAAAACCATCGCGCTCACGCGACGAGTACGCGACGGAGGTCCTGATCGCACCCAAGCCCTCTCCAACAGTGCCTAAGGCGCCGGTATCGAGTCGCGCCCTCATAGCGCGCGCGCTGTAATTTCCCGCACCGAACTCAAGATAGGCATCGAACTCCTCACCGGGCCTTCGGGTGATGAGATTAATCGCACCGGCAACAGTATTCTTACCGTAGAGTGTACCTTGTGGCCCCCGAAGCACTTCGACCCGCTCCAACTCGGCGACATCAAAAATGCCGCCTAGATTTTTGCCTATAAACACACCGTCAAGATACATCCCCACCGTCGCTTCCCAGGTAATGGCCGGGTTGATTGTTGTCGAACCTCTGATTGCGAACGTCGCCGAGGTTGCTCCGCCCGGATTGGGTGCCACCTGCACGTTGGGTACATATAAGCCAATATCTTGTACGTTATACATACCTCGCTGCGCCACGTCCGCGGCGCCGAAAGCTGTGACTGCCAGTGGCGCGTCTTGAAGTGACTGCTCTCGCTTCTGCGCTGTCACAATAACTTCTTCAAGTGCCGGCTGTGCAACAACGACAGAGGACACAACGACGGAGGATATGGTCGCACTAAGTGCAGCGGAAATAGTCAGTAGCTTGCTCGGTGTTTTCATGGATCTACCCTAGTTACCATTCTGAGTACTGAGAGTACCAAGCCTTCAGACAGTCACATCGTCCGATCAGATGATGGGGTGCCGTACTCCGAAAAGCTTATTATCAGGGTGCAGAACTCTCAGTCTCAAACATGGCTGGAAAAAAAGATGCCCAGCCTGCCAGGGATCACTAAGCAACACATCACCGGGACGCGTGTAACTCCCGTGGGCGCCAATCTTATGCCATCGACATCGCGGGTGATGCCGAGGTGATACCGAGAAGACCAGCACCCACAAGCGCTACATTACGTTTTGCGCCAGGGTAATATCATCGTCCGGCCACACAGTTTCCGTAACGTCCACAACACCAACATCCAGACAAGCATGATCAGCGGCGTATCAGATATCAGATCGAGGGACCATGCGTAGTGACTCTGATGGTCGCTGTTTGCCGCACCAGCAACCTCATAGCCAAGGTCTGGAGGCATACCCAAGGCCGACAGCGATAACAAGTAAATCAGGGGCAGAAACTTGATAAGACCAGCAATTGCTAGGCTGAAATTAAACCACGCAATCAGCGTAACAATGGTCTTGAATTGGCTCATCGAATGCCTCCACTGACCTAGCCAACTGCCACAACCGACTTGACTCATCGTTGCCAGATAGTCAGTGTGGAGCGCTTCGTATACAACACAACTGTAATCGGCCCGTGTATTTATGACCATGGAAAACAACAAATCGAAGCGACCAGCCGGCCTCTCGGTTGGAATAGGACTTATATTCGGGGTTGTGCTTTATCTATTAACAGATGAGAGCGTCTGGATTGGGGTCGGCATCGCATTGGGCGCTGCCAGAGAAATTCGTCAACAAGCCTAGTTCCGGTTCACTTCAGCGCCCTTGCACGCTAAGACAAGAACGCCACGAACCGAGCGTCTCTGCAACATCGATACACAACGGACACAGTGAAGGATTTGCTTTTTTATGGACACTCTAGCCGCATCAATTGATGCCTTCATGGCCCCCCTAGCCAGCGCGCTCTCGGCTTTTGTTTTTTTCGCGGTTCCGCTCTTCGGCGAGCAGGTGCCTCTCGTTGTCATTTGGCTGGCAGTGGGCGCGCTATTTTTTACCGTTTATCTCCGCTTTATCAACGTACGCGGCCTTTGGCTAGCATTTCGTCACGTTCGAGGTGATTTTAAAGACCCGTCTGCCGAAGGTGAGATCAGTCATTTCAGGGCGCTCGCTACAGCTATCTCAGGTACCGTGGGAGTGGGTAATATTGGCGGAGTTGCCGTTGCCATCAGCCTAGGCGGCCCGGGAGCTGCCGTTTGGCTATTTGTCGCAGGATTCTTGTCGATGTCGACGAAGCTTATTGAGTGCACCCTCGGCGTTAAATATCGGCGGGTCCACGAGGATGGCACCGTATCAGGCGGCCCCATGTACTACTTAGACGCCTATTTCTCTGAGCGTAGCTGGCCCCGAGCAGGACGAGTGCTGGGCAGTATCTATGCCCTAGCTCTTGTCATTGGCTGCTTTGGCGTAGGTAATATGTTTCAGTCCAATCAGGCTTATCAGCAAATGCTAGTCATAACAGGCGGTCAGTCGAGTTTTCTTGCCGATTACTCGCTGCTATTTGGCATCGGCTTAGCCACGATTGTGGGTTTGGTCATCATCGGTGGCATCACATCAATTGCTCGCGTCGCAGCCTATATCGTTCCGTTTATGGCAGGTATCTATATTGTCGGCTGCCTCATCATTATCAGCATGAGCTGGCAAAATATACCGCTGGCTATCGGCACCGCGGTATCAGGCGCCTTTGGTACTGATGCCATGGCCGGCGGGGCGCTGGGCGCCATGATTATGGGGTTTCAACGTGCGCTCTTTTCCAACGAGGCGGGGCTTGGCTCAGCCTCCATCGCTCACTCGGCAGTAAAAACGCGAGAACCCGCGTCCGAGGGTTTGGTAGGCTTGCTGGAACCCTTTATCGATACCGTAGTCGTCTTAACGCTCAGTTCGCTAGTCATACTCACTACGGCGATACCAAATGGCCTGATGGGCGGTGAGCTCTCGGGAATAGAAGTGACGTCGGCCGCATTTGGCTTTCACTTACCCTGGTCACCCTATCTAATTGCCTTTGCCGCCATCCTGTTTGCGTTCTCCACAGCACTCGCCTGGTCTTACTACGGGCTACAAGCCTGGAATTACCTGGTTGGCATAGGGCGCTGGCGCACACTGAGTTTCCAGTTAGTTTTTCTGACCTTCTTTGCCCTAGGATGTGTCCTCGAGTTGAGGGCAGTGCTGGATTTCTCGGACGCTATGATCTTCTTGATAGCGCTGCCAAACTTAATTGGTCTCTACCTATTCGCGCCACTGGTCAGACGAGAGGTAGAGACCTATCTTCGCGAGGTCAGCTAACTAGTAGGGCCTGTCACCCTCGCTGACCACTCGGTGCAGGGCGCGGCTTGCGGGTAGAAAGTCATTAACCGGCTTGTGCTGAGTACTACGGTTATCCCATAGCACCAAACTATTAATCGTCCAGTTGAAACGACACGTGTACTCGGGCAGCACGCAATGTTGGTAAAGGAATGAAAGCACTTCCGACGACTCAAGGGCAGACACACCTTCGATGTGAGATGTGAATAACGCATTGACAAAAATGACCCGCTTTCCGGTTTCAGGGTGAATTTGAATCACCTTATGTCTAACGGGTGGGTTATCCGAAAGTGCATCTGCAAGCCGCTCCCGCCCACCGGGCTCGGCAAGGCTCTCTTTAAATCCATGCGAAAAATCGTGAACTGCGACCAATGGTTCTAGATAGACCTTCATGCCCTCAGACAAACCATCGTAGGCTGATGTCATGCTGGCGAACAACGTATCGCCCCCAACCTCAGGAATAGTGACACCTTTCAGAACCGTGACAGATGGAGGGTGCTGGCGAAAGGTCATATCTGAGTGCCAGACCTCGATCTTCGAGGGGTTTGTAGGCGTGCTCTCGAGCAGCATGACCTCGGGAATATTATCGACAGTGCCGTAAGCCGGGTGTGTCTGAAGGGGACCAAATAACCTAGCGACATCCCGCTGTTCACTTGGCTCAATCTGCTGATCTCTAAAAAACAGGACCTCGTGCTCATTGAGTAGCTCGCGAATGGCTCTAATGCCGCCGTCAGCCAACGCCTCGCGTACATTTAGCTCAGACACCTCAGCGCCTAGTGCACCTGCGACCCTTGTCACTCTCATGCTTCCCCCCACAGAGACTCTTTCCATCTCAGTGTCTTGCCGTTCGTAGGCCGCTGAGCCAGGCCGAGAAACAGATATCAGAACGTACACAGCGGGTGCGAGAGCTTATCAGCCCCCACATTGATACTGCCATCCTCCAAAACAACTAAATGAACCCAGGGATCTGACTGAAGCGGGCTAACTTATATCCAATGCGTAAGGTTTTAGCACATCGAGCGGTATAGCCCGGAGCGTCACAATATTGGTCGCTCTCAAATAAATTCGTGGCGCCTTACCTACTCGGTGTGCCTGCTCCCAGCGGAGCGCGCAAAGACACCAACGGTTTCCCTCAACAAGTCCCGGGAAATTGAACTCGGGCCGCGGTGTCGTCAAGTCATTACCCGCTGAGGCCGAGTACGTCAAAAACTCATCGGTCATCAACGCACAAACGGTGTGCGTGCCCAAATCGTTGGGGCCCGTATTACAGTGACCGTCGCGATAAAAACCGGTAACTGGATCTGAGCAACACAGAGCGATAGGTTCGCCAAAAACGTTTTGCTGCGACTCGGGTAAACCTTCTGCCTTCACTGAAACCTCCACTTTTGGCGCTGAAAACCAGCCCACAACTTGTCCCGTGTCGCTTGAAAATACTATACAGCCAATATCACCAAGGTAGATCTTCTTTTAACACAGTTGCTGCAATTGGGGTGCTCACTTACGTCTTCTATATCGGCCACATCAAACATAAATGAACCAAGCCAAAAGGGTTCTAACACCCACCAGCAGGACGAGAATACCAGTCAGCTGCGCGACGCGCTGATGGGCAACACCTTCTATGACAAATCGCCCGCCGACAACACCGCCGATAGTGACTGCCATCAGCAGTGGTGCCCCTACTGAAATACCCATGAGGACCGCATCAGTGCCCATTTTTAGCGCCTGTCCGGCGAGACCACTTAACGAATTGATCAAAATAAAAAAGCTGCACAGCGCTGCGATCGTTTTAGCAGAGGCCCACCGCAAGTGATGTAATACGGGCGCGAGAAAAATACCGCCGCCGATACCAACCATCCCAGACACGAAGCCAAGTCCGCCTCCGATGATACTGGCTAGTCGCGATGACTGGGGAAACGACTCAGACTCATCCGGCGCGCGACGCAATAGCAGGCTGATTGCAGCGCCGATCAAACAAACGCCCAGTAGAAAAAAATAGACGCTGGCAGTGATCGAGATCAGGCCGCCGATGAATGCCATAGGAACAGAGGTCACAAAAAAGGGAGCTGATGTCCGCCAATCGAAGTTCCTGCGATACACCGCTAGATAACTGCCAACCGCGACTACAGCGATATTACAGGGCAATGCAATGAGAGGGATAAGCTCAGCGGGCTGCCCACTCAATGCAAGTAAGGCGATGTAAGTAGAGCCACCGCCAAAACCGACAGCCGAATAGAGCGTGGCCACAATGAAAAAAGCAAATGCAAGCATGACGGTGATGATCACACAGTTGTTAGACCATAGACCAGCCGCCGGCGTCCGCCCTCGCTTAAGGGGCCGTTGCGCAGACGACCCGCTTTACGTCTAATCGCCGACTTACAAGGTCAGGTTCGCCAGCCAAATCGCCTGATACGGCTCAAACGTCAACATCGGGTCATCACCATCAAGGTCCACCGAGGAGCCACTAATCAAATCGCTCCACGTATTGTTACCGACCAAATTGAGCGACGCCAACGCTACATGTGTAACAGTCCGCGTAACATTGTAAAGGCAAAATATACTTTGCCTGCGATCTTGGCTTTGCCGCCAGAAACCAAATACGGATCGTCCGCAGTTAAGCGTGTACTGAGTGGCATTAGGATGAAATGCCGGCTGCTGCTGACGAATTGCAATCAGTGCTTTCAACGCTGACAGACAGTTTGCATGCGGACTGCGCTGATTGTTAAGTGCCACTGACAGGTCCTCAGCATTCCACTGATGGCGATTAATCGCACGATTGTGCCCAGTGTTCTTCACCCGTGCCATGTCGTTCGGCGTCGCCAAGAAACTGTGAATATAAATGGCTGGTATCCCTTCCAGCCCCAATAAGACCGCATGTGCCAGCACCATCCGCTGCAGAGTCATATCGACGGGCTCATTCGCATCGCGAAACGCATCGAACAACGAGATGTTGACCTCATAAACACTGCGCTCGCCGCCCGCTTGCTCACGCCAAGACAGCAGCGCACCATTGTGCTGCAACCGGTCAATCATCGAATTTAACTCGCCATCACTGAGCAAGCCCTCAACAGGCCGAAGGCCTATCCCATCGTGCGACGCTAAAAAATTGAAGTAAGTCGTGCCCAAAATAGCGGGCGGCATGCTCATGAGCCAGCGAGTCAGTCTTGAGCAATCAGCCTCTATTAGGGTGTGCACTAACAGTGGCGGTAAAGCAAAGTTATAAATGCAGTGAGCCTCATCGCGCTGACCAAAGTAGGCGAGATTCTCGATATTAGGGACGTTCGTCTCAGTAATGATGATGGCGCCAGGCTGAACCGCCTCGATGAGTGCACGTAGCAATCGAACTAAGTCATGCGCCTCCGGCAAATTAATGCAGGTTGTTCCGGAGCGTTTCCACGTAAAGGCGACAGCATCGAGCCTAAACACTCGGACACCTTGATCGAGGTACAAGCGAATAATCCGGACAAACTCGAGTAATACGTCGGGATTAGAAAAATCGAAGTCCACCTGATCATGACTAAATGTGCACCAAACCTGTCGCTCACCGCCAATAGTCTGCACTGGCATGAGCAACTCGGTCGTTCGGGGTCTGACAACGCGGGAGGCATCAAACTGCTGATCCGGTGCAAAGAAGTAACCCTTTCCGGGATCGACTCCCCGCTTGAAATTATCAAACCAAGCGGAGCGACTCGAACAGTGGTTCAACACCAAATCAGCCATGAGTGTGTACTCGTTAGCCAGTGCGCTGACGTCCTCCCAGTTACCCAGTGCTTGATTAACAGACGAGTAATCCAGCACCGAAAAACCGTCATCCGACGTCCAGGGGAAAAAAGGTAAGACGTGCACCCAGGTCACACTGTCTTTCAACCACCGCCGGCAAAAATCAGAGAGGACTTTGAGGGGTTTTTCTCCCCCACCTAGAATTGAGTCACCGTAGGTAATCAAGGCAACGTCTCGCTGCGACCAGAGATCAGCAGACTCCCCCACCGTAGTGGCATTCTCGGTACTATTCGAGGCCGAAGCCGCGCCAATAGTGGTTACAAGTTGCGCTGCAAAGTCAGCGACACCAACAGCGCCCAATGTGTCCGCATACAGCTGAGTAGCGAGATACTTTATTCGACTTTTGTGGTCTGCCACTACCGCCCCCGAGCTGAAAACTCTTTATGGTCCTCCTCAACCGCATGCACCAATCGCTCGTAGATATCGGGCATGGCACTCACGACTCGAGACCAGGTTGGCATAAACGGCGCGTCGAGCGGCCGCTCCAGAAACTGCTTACCCGCCTCGAGAATATTGGTAGCAAAAAGCTCTACTGCTTGCTCTTCCGCATGCGTATCGAAGTCTAGGCCATTCATCATAGCGTCTCGACGAAAGCTCTCAACATAATCCAGCGCCAACCGATAATAGGTCGCTTTTAGCGTTCTAAATGTTTCCTGGCTAAACACTTCACCCTGAATGGCCAGTTTACGTATCAGCGACTTTGTAATATCTAGCGACATACGGGCAAGGCCACGTTGCATATCATTTGCCGAGAGGTCTTGGTGCTTATGATCGTAAAAATCCGTCAACTCCACCTGACAGATGCGATTGGTACTGTTGTTTCGATACATCTCCGATGCCACACCCATCTCGAGCCCCCAATCGCTGGGAACGCGCATATCAGTCAATAGGTCTCGACGAAAAGCAAACTCTCCCGCAAGCAAATAACGGAAACTATCGAGGTAATTCAAAAAGTCATTTTCACCCTTGACCCGCTTCATTGCGTGAATCAAAGGCCCAACCAATAGGCGGCAGGCGCGACCGTTCAACTTGTTATCGGCAACCCGAGCGTAATAACCCTTGCAAAATTCAAAGGAAAATTGCGGGTGCGCAACCGGATAGATCAAGCGTGCTAAAAGACTTCGATCATATGTGAGAATATCGCAATCATGTAAGGCCACAGCGTCCACACGAGACGTTGCCAATATATAGCCCATGCAGTACCACACATTACGGCCTTTACCGGGCTCATGCGGAGCTAGTCCGCGGGTAGCCAACTCTGAATGAATAGCGCGAAGCCGAGGTCCGTCATGCCATAGCACGCGGTGTTGCTGAGGTAATTTAGAAAAGAACTGCAGGGCGGACTTGTAGTCATCCTCATCCGCCCTATCCAGTCCTACAACGATTTGAGAGAGGTAAGGCACCTTGGTCAGTTCTTCTCTGATTTTTGGCATTGCCGGTGTTTCGAGCTCTGAAAAGAGCGAGGGCAAAATGAGACCTAGAGGTCGCGTATTTGAGAAATTGACGAGCTGTGCCTCGATTTCCTCAACAGCGGTATTGCGGAGGTTGTGCAATGTCGCGATGTACGGCGTTTGATAAAAATCAGCCATTAAACTTCCCATCCTATGCTAGTCAAAATATCCAATATGCCCTTCGCCCAGGCTTCGGGTCCTGCACTGTTAGATAGCCAGGTCGGACCTGACCGAGTCAGCTCCAAAGCCCTACCTCGGTTATTGCGCATGAGTAACGCGTAATCAGCGGTCTCTAACAACTCTTTATCATTTGGCGCATCACCCGCTGCAATCGCGACCACATCCGGCGAGAGCTCTCGCTTTAACAAGGCCTGAAACCACTGTGCGGCAATACCCTTGTTGTTTGGACCCATAAGATGCACGAACCGTCCGCCGGCCGATACACAAAAACCAATACGGGTGAGCACATCGCTAAATGCAGACAGAGCCTCCTCACTATCACGCCAGTCGAGCGTTTCAGAATACAGCCGCTGCTGTGCCCGCCGCGCAGACGCTAGGTCGAGACCCGTGATATCCGCGACTTCGGAAGAGCGCATATCGGTGAGTGATTTAAATCGGTAAGAGCTGCCCAGATCGAGCGCCTCGAGAACATCACATAACGCTTGGCGCTTAACACCAAATTCTCGCACCCAAAAGCCGTCGAATAATTTACTACCCATTGGACACCGGATGTCAGCATCGACTGGCACATAGAGCGCGGCACCATTCTCAACGATAAATCCGTGAGTAAGATTCATGGAACTGCGGAATTCCACGACCTCACTGTAGGTCTTACTCGTTGCTGGAACGATGGGAATACCACCCGCGCCAACTCTTTCCAATACCGATCTCGCAGCTTCGGCGCTGTAGGTATCGTGGTCCAAAAGTGTTCCATCAAGATCGGTATAGATGACAGGTAAGACGCTCACGATTGAAGTCGCTCATAGACAATACATCGATCGGCCTGCAACTCCCAAACGTCAGCACTTAACTCCGGTAACACCTCGATAGCATGGTACGTGAGACGCCGGAAGCTCTCTATAAACTCGGCCACCTCTGACGCTGACATGCCCGTAACCGACGCGTGTCCGCCACCCATTTGCCTGCGCGCAACCAGCCGACTTTCTTGCTCTAAACGCCATGCAAAAACCGACTCAAAACTCGGCGATCTGAGCATACTCAATCGGTCGATACGATCGAAAATCTCAGCATAGGGGCCTTTCAACTGGTCATTGACATAGGCCCTCCACGTACCCCCGTTGTCATGCGTGAATTCAAAATTACTCACCGGAACTGACAAAGCAAGTTGACCTTGGGGAGGAATCCCAACACACCAACCCTCCAGCAAAATCACGGTAGGCTTTGCACTCATTTGGATTTTACGCACCAAATTAGTGCGATCATCTGCCAGTTTGTCGAAGACAGGGAGCTCCACGGTAGTGCACTTAGGATCGATAAACGCCGCTAAGGCGTCGCGCAATCGATCGCAATCGTGCGTCCCCGGCACACCCCGAGTAGCCAAAAGTGGATGGATCGACCTAGCCAGGTTTTGCCTCTCCATCCGCGTTAGGTAAAAGTCATCTATCGATACGACATGGCAGTCAATATCGAGCACACTAGCCATCATCTGGCTTAAATAGTCGCTTAGCGTCGACTTGCCGGACCCCTGAGCACCATTGATCCCAACGATCAAAGGCCGCTCGTGTACTACCGCAAGCTCAGATAAACGGCATGCGTAGGCATTGAAATAACGAGTCGCATTTGTTCGAAAAATATCACTGAGCCCTTCAGCTTGAGCGAAATTTTCGAGAAACTGCTTAAATTTGATGTTGCACCTCACCCGTTGTTATCAACAACGCAAAAAACACACGTTACAGCAACTTAGCGCAACGCAGACGTCTGACGCCTGGGCTAGAGCACTGCAAAGACCGTGCCTACTTTTCCTGGCGCGCCCAACGGCGCATTTTAGTTCACAGACAAAGATCGACCCTGTAGTCTCAAACCGGAATGCAGTCAGCTCAGGGACGTGATGCCATGTTTAATAATAATGATTGGCTTGGACAGCTAAACGAGGACGTTATCGATCCAGAGCGAGAAATTGTTGATCCACATCATCACTTGTGGCCCCAGCCTGCAATGGCATACAACATAGAAGAATTTCTTGCGGACACCTCAGATGGACATAACGTCAGTCAAACTGTGTTTATGGAGTGCGGTGCCGCCTACCGGCCGGACGGCCCTGAGCACCTGCGCTGTGTGGGCGAAACGGAGTTTATTGCAAACGCGGCCAAGATAGCACGAGCGGTACCGTCGGCCTCTCAAATTGCGGGGATCATTGCCCACGCAGACTTGAGAGATGAGCAGCTAGAGGAGATATTGGATGCGCATGCAGAGGCCGCTCAGGGGTTGTTTAGAGGCATTCGTCATGCGGGGGCGGCAGCGGGTGATATCGAGGGCTTGACCATCCCGGGGCCGGCCGACCGTGATCTCATGAAACAGGATACCTTTATACAGGGCCTCGGGCGTCTAGGTGAGAGGGGACTGACTTATGACACTTGGCTCTATCACTTTCAAATCACGGATTTTGCCCATCTCGCGAGTGAAATCCCGGGCACGACTATGATTCTGGATCACTTTGGCACACCACTTGGCGTGGGAAGCTTCGCCGCTGATCGAGATCGTATCTTTGAACAATGGCGGGAGGATATAGCGCGGGTAGCAGACTGCCCCAATGTATTTGCCAAATTAGGCGGTCTAGCGATGCCCGACAATGGGTTTGGATGGCATGAAAGACAGCTGCCACCGTCTTCCGATGAATTTGTCGATGCGCAGTCGCGCTACTACCACCACGCCATAGCGTGCTTTGGACCAGAGCGCTGCATGTTTGAGAGTAATTTCCCTGTGGATCGTCTCTCAGTGGGGTATCGCGTGCTGTGGAATGCGCTGAAGAAAATGGCTGCCGATTATTCACCGGCAGAGCAAGACCTTATGTTTTCAGGTGTCGCGCGTAAGGTGTATCGTCTTAGTCCGTCATCCTAGTGATGCTGCTTCGACTCATCGCTATCATCGCCATCCTCGGCGCGGCCACAGTCAGCGGAGCAGACATCGATCCCCTCATCTCCCTCACTGACAGCGAAGAAGACTATAACTTAAGTGCGGGCACTGGTATCTATCGCGTGCACTACAACTACACCGGTCAAGATTGGACCCATGCCGATGTTGCAGGCATCAAAGTAGAGACCAAGAAGCCCATAGCGATTTTACCAATGCAATACACTGAGCCATCGGGGATGCAACCCGGCGCCATGGTTGCTGGCAGACATGTCGGTAAAGAGTGGAACACGATCACGCAACGCGCGATGGCGACGCGATTGACCGCTAGAGGCTTTTTTGTTTTGACGCCCAGCATTACGCAGTACGGAGAAAATCTGCAGGGGTTTCAAGCCTTAGAACACTTCATTGCGGGCGTGCACAAGGGAAACCGCCACGTCCAAACGATTCTTCTGACAGCAGACGCGGACACCCCAAATCCACAAAATCCGCTTCCCGGCCCACAAATGCTGGTGACCGGAACCCACCAGCGCAATATAGCCTGGGAAAATACCCTACAGAATCACATGACGGACTTTTACCAATCGATAGGACTGACAAACCGCGGCGCTCGAGTCCGAGGTGGCTTGTCTGATGTCGAAGGTTCCTCAGCTGCCTGGCACCCGTTAATTGAACGTGCGGCGGAGTACGGCCCTGAGGTGGCCATTTTGGAAGTTGCACGCGCCGTAGATATTGTCGCGCGGGCCGGCAGTATCAAACAGGGTGAGACTTGGGCCGCACCGCTATTTGATGCGATTGCAGACGCTATGCTTGCGTGGACGCGACGCAATGAGTTGGCGCCCCGCTCTCCCAATAACGATCTACCGGAAACTTAAGACAATGACACCAGTGACGCATAACCTCGCGTCACAATGGATCAATAGATTCAGCTGATGGCCACGCGGTCGAGTGGGCCGATGCGGTTGTCTAGTTGAAACTCATGCTAAATATAATGGCAGCGGGTGCACGATTGTCGCTAACGCAGGACGAAGATCTACTCAGTGGGTTTTCTATGGTCCCAATGAAGGCTTCCTTTTATTCTGCTTCAATTTATTCCGCTTCAATTTATTCTGATTCAATGGCCAGTTACAGCAGTCTTGGGAGCTCAATAACAATTCTACGAATCTGAGCCTCTCGGTCTCACCTCATAACCTCGCTCCTCTGGCTCATCGTCAACTATCTGAGCCGGAAAACCCGCGGCCAGCACACTCGCTCCGCAGGCTTCCTCTAACCGGCGAATGATATTAGGAGACCATTCTCGCTCACCAAACCGTGACTGCCCGTCTTCAAAGATGTCGATCAATTTAGGGGAGATCTCCAACGGCACACCAGCCTGATCGGCCATACTCTGAAATAAACCTATGTCTTTCAGCACTAGGTCCATCGTGAAGTTGATATCGCGACTACCGTTTAAGATTACTTGGCTTTCTGTTTCATGAACGAAGGAATTACCCGACGATATTCGAATAGCCTCGTATACAGTAGCCAAATCTAGATCCGCCTTACTCGCGGTTACCAAAGCCTCGCAAAGACTGACTAAATTGGCCGTAGCAAGATAGTTAGTCATTACCTTTATCTTAGAGGCGCTCCCTAGAGGGCCGCTATGGAGCACCCGGCGCCCAAGAATGGTCAGTAACGGTAAGACATCGTCGAATACCGATCGCTCACAACCGGCCAGAATAGCGATATTGCCCGTCGCTGCTCGATGACACCCACCCGAGACAGGACAATCAGCGGGACTCGCACCTCGGTCTTGTACGATCTTGCCAAGCCGCTGCACTTCAAGGTGATCGGTCGTGCTCATCTCTATCCAAATCTTGCCGGGACCTAGCCCAGCAATCACACCGTCATCGGCTTCCATGACCTCTGCGCAAGCCCTTGGGCTTGGCAAACAGGTGATAATTACATCTGACGCGCTCGCGAGTGCGACTGGAGAACTAGCCCACTGCGCGCCCTCTTCTAAAAAGGGCTGCGCTAGGGCTGGGTCCAGATCGCGCACGATAAGAGGCACCTTATTGCGGAGTAAACTTCCTGCCAGTTTTGAGCCAACGTTTCCTAGACCAATAAAACCTACAACCACTGAGACCTCCCGCCGTTTTTATTGTAACTTCCATATCGCACGTCGCATGACGAGTGTGTCCGCAAAGCACTAAATTGTCGATCTGAGGAGAATAAAAAGTGAGAGCAGCCGTTTGTAGAACATTTGGCCAGCCCCTGACGATTGAAGAATTACATATTTCCGATCCAGGCCACGGCGAGGTTAAGGTCAAACTTACCGCCTGCGCGATCTGCCACAGCGATATCACGCTCGCCACTGGAGGCTGGGGGGGTGATCTACCGGCAGTCTATGGACATGAAGCTGCTGGCATTGTCGTCTCAGTAGGACCCGGTGTCATTGGATTACAAAGTGGTGACCATGTGGTGGTGACACTCATACGTTCATGCGGTCATTGCCACTTTTGTACTCAGGCCATTGAGACCCAATGCGATAACAACTTCAACTTAGATCAGCAAAGCCCACTATCGGATAAAAAGGGGCAGACTATTGTCCAGGGGCTCAACAGCGGGGCCTTTGCGGAGCAGGTGGTGGTAGAGCAAAGTCAGGTTTGCGCTATTCCTCACGATATCCCCCTCGATGTCGCATGTATTTTAGCCTGTGGCGTCTTGACAGGCTTTGGTGCGGTCACGAATACAGTCACAATCAAGCCTGCCAGTACGGTCGCCATTGTCGGCTGCGGCGGCGTGGGCATAAATAGCATTCAGGGAGCAGTCCACTCCGGCGCGGCGCGCATCATTGCGCTCGACTTATTGGACGAAAAACTGACATTGGCACACCAGTTCGGTGCCACGCATTCCGTTAACAGCGGGCGGCCAAACTGTGTCGAGCAAGTCCTAGCACTTACCGATGGCCGAGGTGTTGACTACGTCTTCGTGACTGTTGGTGTAAAAGCCGCGATAGAGCAGTCGCTGTCTCTCCTCGCCAAATCGGGCACAGCCGTTATCGTAGGCATGCCCGCATCTGGCGTGCTGGCAGAGTTCGACCCAGCTGCGCTTGCGGCTAACGGTCAATCTCTGATCGGCTCAAAAATGGGGTCAGCCTCCGTCAAACGCGATATTCCAAAGCTTGCGGCTCTGTACCAATCGGGAGACTTAAGGCTGGATGAATTAATCAGTAAGCGTTACGTACTCGACGAAATCAACGAGGCAATTGCATCAGTCAAACGCGGCGAAGCACTGCGTAACGTGGTCATTTTTTGATGATTATCAAAGACTTTGAGACCTTTGTTGTAGGTAACCCACCACCCCGGTTTGGTGGGCGATATTTTATATTTGTTAAGCTCGTCACTGACACCGGGATAATAGGCTACGGCGAAGTCTACTGCGCCACGTTTAGCGCCCATACAGTAGAGGCGATGCTTAAAGACACAGCTGAGCGCTACGTTGTCGGGCATGACCCGTTTCACATTGAACGACTATGGCGACGTGTCTATGGGGCCGGATACACGCAGCGTCCAGATGTATCGTTAGTCAGTATTCTCTCCGCACTTGAGATGGCCTGCTGGGATATTATTGGTAAGGCCTGCGACAAGCCCGTATTTGAATTGCTGGGCGGACAAGTTCATGAGCGCCTGCGTAGCTATACCTATATTTACCCGTCAAAAGGCGATGTTTATCCCGACAAGTCGGACGATGATCATGTCTATGTCAACCCCGACAGAGCCGCAGAGCGCGCACTTGATTACGTCGCACAGGGCTTCACAGCGGTCAAATTTGATCCCGCGGGTCCCTACACCGTGTTTGATGGGGGCATGCCGACGGGCGAAGAGTTGGATCGGTCAGAGGCTTTCACACGACGAATTCGGGAGGCAGTTGGCGGCGAGATTGATCTACTGTTTGGAACCCATGGACAGTTCTCGCCCGCTGGCGCTATACGGCTAGCTAAACGGCTTGAGCCACTTGATCCACTGTGGTTTGAGGAGCCAGTTCCGCCCGACAATATCCAGGCCATGGCGCGAGTCGCTGGCAGCACTTCCATACCGATTGCTACCGGTGAGCGACTCTGCACTAAATACGAATTTGCACAGGTATTGCAGGATAACGCCGCATCGATCCTACAACTCAATCTCGGGCGAGTGGGCGGCTTGTTAGAGGCCAAAAAAATTGCAGCCTTAGCGGAAGTGCACCACGCTCAACTAGCACCACACATGTATTGTGGACCTATCGTGGGTGCGGCCAATATCCAGCTCGCCACCTGCTCCCCAAACTTTTTGATTTTGGAAGGCATAGAGAGGTGGACGGGCTTCCAAGCTGAATTGCTCGATAAGCCCGTGACATGGCAGGACGGCTACGTCATCCCCTCCTCGCAACCTGGACTGGGCGTCTCGCTCAATGAGGCCGTGGCCAGGGCTCACCCGTGGGAGGGAAACGATCTGCACCTTGAAATGGGGCAAGATCCCGTCAGGTAACCTACATCAGTCAGTAGATCGACGATTACTGCTCAACGAAAGGCGGTGGCCAACCGAACCTACATCGATGTCTGAGTTTGGTAGTTGCGCATCTGGTTAGATGGCGGAGAGGAAGTTGGCATTCTTCGATCAGTATGACGTAGCGGCGCTTAAGCCTCTGTGATGATGAATATAAATAGAGGTTAGTACCAAATCGTTGCGTTTTTGGTGGCATTTTGCGGCATTAGAGTTCGACAATTTATGTTGGGTAGGGAGGAGGGCTTATAGGTGCCGAAAGTTCCTTCTGAGCTAAACGGACGCCAAGTCCGCGGCCTGCGTCCGCCTGGGCTACATGCCGTGAATCGCGTTCAGGGACTTCACCTGATTGGCCCGGCACCGCAGGGCGCCATATTGAAGATCCAACTGCTCGCACGCGTCTTTAATGCTGAAACCTTGATCAAGAACCATTTAACCCGCTTAGCGTTTGAACTCACAGGAAAAAGTACGTCTGGTATACATCTGAACACCCCTCCATTGGTGGTAGACTGCCACCTAAAAGCGTGTCCAAAATCAGCTAATCACAAAGACCACCGCTGTAACAATGATGGAGGTAGTGACGAGTCTTGTTTCCATGGGGAACCCATTTATTGTTGTAGAAATTAGCCCGCTGCAATGGGGAAGAAAGGGCCACTGAGATTGCTTGCCAGATTTGATAGAAAGCGTTTTACGGCATGTCACCGATGCTACGCAGTAATCACCTATTAATAATTAATCTTCTCGAGCTTTGTGAGCTTAGCGTGTCGATGCTTTGGTCGGTTGGTGTGATGGTGGACTGAGCGACCTAAAAGCTACCGCCTAACAGGTAGCCATTGCCACCAATATAAAATCTATCGCCGTCGATCACAGTGCGCTGAAGATCAACGGGTAGCTCAACATCTATCTCAGTCCATGTCTCACCCGCATCTTGAGTAGTTGCAGCGAAGCCACCCAGCGAAGTCGGGTAACGATCGCCAACGACGATACCCGTTAAACCGTCGGAACCAAACTCAATATCCCTAATGATGTCGATCTCAGGCCCGGTATCAATCCGGGACCAGGTGTCTCCGTCATCTTTAGAGAAGTAAAAAATAGCTGCAGCTTCAGGTCCCGCGCCCTCAAGTCTTCCGCCCACAAACCACGTGCTTCCATCGTTGGGCGTTCCGAGCGCAACAGCACGTGTAATAATCGCATCGTCAACACTCACTGCCTTGAGGTTGAACCAGTCTGCGAAGCCAGCAGTGGATGGGCGGAAGAACACAGGTGGAATACTGTCAATCGATCCAGCCCCGTAAATGCCGTCAGAAGTCGATGCAAGATTGGCGATCTGGTAGACCGCGCGCTCGCCATTGAGGTTTGATTCTTCAAAGGTCTCCGTTGGCGTCCAGGTCAAACCATTGTCGTCACTGTAGGCCATGAGTCCTGCCGTGTTACTCATAGCCATGAGACCACCATTGGGGTGCTCGATCAATTGGCCGCAGTTAGACATGTAGACGCGGTTACTCTCTGTATTGTTGTTTCCATACCAGAGCAAATTTTTCCAACTTGTTCCGTCCCATTTGCGCGCCAGAACTCGCTCATAATCAGGATCAGTGTCGTAGTCACGCCCGCACAGCAAGACCTCGCCGTTTGAGGAAGAACGGATGTCGAACACATATAAATCATTGCTTGGATGCGCCTGCTCGAATGTCACACCATAATCCCTACTCTTCCATAGGCCACCGCCATTACCGCACCCCACCCACACATAATCAGGTGTAGTGTGCAGCGCGTAAATGGGACCGATACCCTTACAGGGGTCATTTAGGCTGATATCAACAGAAGCTACAGAGTCGATGACAGACCAGTCAGAACTATCGGAATCGTCGTTGTCGTCCGAATTCGTCGTGTCATCATCAGACGAGTCACTAGACTCGCCATTAGTAATGTCAATCGCGGCTTTTATAAGGCCGATACTCAAACCGTCAGAGTCCGGGACTGATTGATCCGCCAGAGGGTCAGAGCCTGCGGCTCTCTCTTCCAGGTCTGAGTAGCCGTCGTTATCGTCATCATCATCAAGCGTCAGCGTAGAGGCCGCAATTTGCTCCTGTGTCGCGCCGTCATTCCAATCATCGGGCATACCGTCGCCGTCTGTATCGAGTGAAGCCGCCGGGTCCTCTTGAAAGTCGTCATTGTCATCGTCGACACCGTCTCCGTCGCTGTCGACAGCCGTATACGCATAGGCGCCTTGTGTCGTGCCAGCGATGAGGTCGTCGTATACCAGTGTCTCGATATTTTCGTGATCGTCGGTACACGAGCCGCCAAAGTCAGACCAGGTCCGTCCAGTGTCAACTGACTCCTGTATACAGTTCGAGTAGGCGACCCACACATGATCTGGGTTAAATGGCTCAACGGCAATGGCCTCCACGGCGCCATAGATAGCTGGTGGCGTTACGTCATAGAACTGCCAGCAAGCGAAACCACTGGTTGTGCAGGTAGCAGAGTTCGCCTGCAGGCCCAGTGTAACGCGGTAAATATCACCGTTGATCTCGTTTGATCCAATATAGACCATCGCATCATAACTAGGGTCTGACGGCGTTACGGCGCCATCGATAGCTGTTACATAGTGATTTGCTTGTATATCCGTGAAAAGAGGGTCAGACGTCGTAGGTTTCCACCAGTCAGAGCTCCCGCACAAGCTGCGACGGGCGTAGACACCATTGAGGGAAGCGCGCCCCATTTCGTCGCCTGCACCAACCCAGAGGAAGTTATCGTTTGAGACAAGGGTGTTAATGGGCGAGCTAAATCGACTGCCTGAGAGCGTATCAATGTTCCATGTGGCGCCGTCATCATCTGAATAGAAAACGCCACCTTGCTTGCCCTCATCGGTGTTAGCAACTGTGTAGTAGACCCGGTCGCAGGAACCCGTAGAGCTGGTTTGCCATTCGATGGCTGTGCCGTAATTTCGACGAACATTTCCACTAAACAGTGGATGAGTGGTTCCAGGTGATGTCGCGGGGTCGTCGTCATAATTCTCGGGATTGAATACCTCAGTCCAATTCCCTGCATCCGACACGAGAAGGGGATCAAAAACCCCCGCACCATCCAAGCCATCGCCGGTCTCGTTGCGATACACATTTTGTGTGGCAATCAAAACATTCGCTTTGTCGTTGGGGTCAATGGCAATAGCACGGTGCGGCGCACCATCACCAGCCGCAAAGATGGGGTAGACCCAACTACTTGCCATCGACACGCTCATAGGGTTCGTTGGGTCATAGTTAAGTGCGAATGCTGCGCCACTTTTGGTAGCGATCCAAAGGTGCTTGTTAGTGGGCGCTAGCTCGTAATAGTCGAGATCATTGATCACCAGACCTTCGATGCCCTGTGCGCTTGCCATTTCGGTCCCTGGCACAGTGTAGGTGGTCGTATGCGCCATCTCGCCAATCGCCAGATCGGTAGCAATGTAAACCGTGGTTGGATCATTGGGATCAATCTGAATGGCGGGGTCATTTGCATTGGTTTGGATAGTGACAGTTGAGCCGCTCGACATTGTCACCGTGCTGAGTTTCTGAGTTCCTTGCCAACCAGCGCCTAGATTGTCGTTGTCGAATACCGTGCGCGAAATAAAGACATGTCTGCTTTCGAGACCTGAAGCCGCAGTATCTTTAAATCTCACGACATCACCGCGTGGATAACCATCAAAGAATTCACCGCCACTACAAGCCGGGTCAGTGCTCTGTATACACTGATAATCAGCACCATCATCCCAAGTTACTCCGCCATCGCTGGACTTAAATACCATGGGATTTACGGATGATCCTGCGATGTAAATGGTGTTGCCTGAGGTATCCACCGGATCTGCGGCAATTGACTCAACAAAAACATCGCAACTGGTAAAGCCTGACGGACAGGTACCGGTTCGAACCTCAATAGGTGAAGCTGCAGGCAGCGTAACGCGAGAGCCACTACCAAAGCTAAAGTTGACACGATAAAGCCTAAAGTTATCTGTGTTTTTTCGTCTGATCGATACATAACCGTCGGAAGCGCTGACTACGGCAAAATCGACTATGGACCAGTTTGCGGGGGTTATACCGCTCAGGGCGCTAGTTTTGAAAACCGTGGTAATCGTGGCACCACCACTGGTAATCACTTGCACACTATCTGGTTGGGCAAAGTACATCCCGGAACTATGTCCGTGAAGCATGACGACGTCCGTGATGTCGCTTCCATCTGGGTAGGTAACAGACTGCCAAAAATCAGCTGTTCCTACTGCGATGCCGTAGTTTGTGTGCCCGTAAAGCTGTCTTTCTACGAAGGTCGCATCATTACTCAGTGTTGCGAAAACAAAACCCGGATTAGAGGGGTCTGCTTCAACTTGGCTCGCATAGCCCGGCGTTTGCAAGCCCGTTGGGTGTGTACCAGGTGGATTGCTCTCCGAAGCCCAGATTGGACCGGATCGATCGTACCGGTAAATACCTCGCTGGCTGTTTTCGACAGCAATCAAAATCTCGGTGGTGCCGCCGTTGTCCATCGCTTCAATGTCGGCAATGTATCCCCCAAAAAGGCCCAAGTTCGTCTTAACGGGGTCAGCGATGCCCAAGTTTGTAAAGCTAATCAACAAAGCCAAGGCGAGCGTGTTAGAAACTTTTCGCACTAATGTCTGCATAGCTATTAGCCCTTTAATGACATATACATAACTTAGACAAGTATGGACAAAGCTTCAACTGCTGTTGCTCTAGAGATGAGTCCGATATCTAATTATGAAGAATAGGGCGCTACGCGGCAGATTGTGTTGTGTTGTGTTGTGTTGTGTTGTGTTGTGTTGTGTTGTGTTGTGTTGTGACGAATGATCCGTCACCGCAAGTTCGGCGCCCATAAGATGATGCACGGACACCGCAAATACTGACGCCGCATTTTGTGGTGTAGGCGATTGCACTGAACATCTGTGAACTCTCGACAAACCCAAGCTGTACCGCGTCAGCTGCATATGTCATAGGGTCTGGCCCACAGTTATAAAACTCGGTTCGCGCCAATATATGGACCTCGAGGGCGTCGAGATAATCTGGCAGCCAAACTGTCACTGGGTCATTAAAGCCAGCGCTGCCGTCATCGGTTGCGATATGCGCCGCCGCGATATCCTTGCACTTCTCACTGAAGTACAAGAGATCCGCACTGAGTGCGCCGGCAAAGATCTGGGCCCGCTTACCGTTGGACCCAAAGTCGCGCGCCACATGACAAACGGCGGCCAAACTCGTAAAAAAATAAGTAACTTAAGTTATTAATGTGGTCTCGCCGAAACCTTTGAACGCCTTTTGTCACCCCCCCCATAAATTCCTTCTAAATTATCATTGGGCTTTATGTCGGGTTTTTTCTTTTATTGAGGCTAATGCATTGATATAGATCAAAATAAAGGGAAGAGGGAGGGATTACCCAAAACAGCCTGAGGGCCGTTTTGACCCTGCGGGCTTCGCCGCCAAAGCGGCTCGGTGCCCAATGCTCCGCGGGTCGCATTGGGTCGAACCATAGGGTTCTCATCAAACCGCCCACCCCATCAAAACCAAAAAAGGACCCTAACAGGTCCTTTTTGGATTTTGGCGGAGAAGGAGGGATTCGAACCCTCGATACGCGATTAACGTATACTCCCTTAGCAGGGGAGCGCCTTCAGCCACTCGGCCACTTCTCCGTATTACTGCGCTCACACCTTTCAATGCAAGCAACTAAACGCTCCCGGGGAGCGCGTTACTCGACGCACTGCGTCTCGCCCTTCGGGTCGTCCTCGTAGCTCGGGCGCTCCTTCGCAATCTAAGATTGATCGGTCAACGACTCGGCAACGTTTCCCTGTCACTGAGGCCCACTCTGCTTGTCAAGGCCGTCACAGCTCGGGTGCGCGAGAATAACATAACCATCGCGATTTGCGATATCGACTGCATAAAAATTCGAGCCACTGCCTATGGGCCAACAATCATGCATGCGGTCTACAGCAAATAGAACGCAGGCAGAGCAGGTTCTTCAGATGGGATCGACAACAGTAATGACGTCAGGGCACGCGGCGATGCAAGCGAGGGACCACTTCACCGGCCTAGTCGTCAGACAGCTCGACCGAGGACTGCTCGTTCGCATCGCCCTTGCTCGCCAATTCTTCGCGATGGACCGACACATCCTTCGGCGCGTCGACGCCAATCCGGACCTGATTGCCTTTCACACCTAAAACCGTCACCGTGACGTTGTCACCAATAACCAGCGCCTCGTTGATTCGTCGAGTGAGTATGAGCATATTTAACGTCCCTGTTTGCTGTATCGTGTAGACTAAACCTTAGTCACCAGCGTCTCCAGCCTCGACCGCATCAAGGCCGAACGCCGAGTGCAAGGTCCTTACCGCCAATTCGAGAAACTTCTCTTCAATAATAACTGATATTTTAATTTCAGAAGTGCTGATCATTTGAATGTTGACACCCACATCAGCAAGCGCCTTAAACATATTTGCCGCGACGCCAGCATGTGAGCGCATCCCCACACCAACCACAGACACTTTGGCAATTTTGCTGTCTGAACGCCACTCCAGAGCACCTAACTCTGCAATCCGCGATTCAAGTATCACCTCGGCCTTCTCCAAGTCGTTTCGGGACACCGTAAACGTAAAGTCCGTTTTCCCCTCGTCCCCAACGTTCTGAAGAATGACGTCCACTTCGATGTTGGCTTCACCGACGGGTCCTAAAATCTGGTAAGCAATGCCAGGCGTATCGGGCACACCAATCACAGTTAACTTGGCCTCGTCCCGATTAAACGCAATACCCGCAATGGTTGGCGCTTCCATGACATCGTCCTCATCCATTTTTATGAGGGTTCCAGGTCCCTCTTTGAAACTACTCAGCACCCGCAATGGGACTTGATACTTACCGGCAAATTCGACGGACCGAAGTTGCAACACTTTGGACCCCATACTGGCCATTTCCAACATTTCTTCAAATGTGATGCGGTCGAGTCTCTGCGCACCATCGACCACCCTTGGATCCGTGGTATAGACCCCATCGACATCCGTATAAATTTGGCATTCTTGTGCATTAACCGCAGCGGCCAACGCCACCGCTGAGGTGTCAGAACCACCGCGCCCTAGAGTCGTTGTCTCCCCGTTCTGATCAACGCCTTGAAATCCAGCCACAACGACGACTTTTCCTTGATCCAGCTCGGCACGAAGGCGACGATCATCAATGCTCTGGATGCGTGCTTTACTGTGAACACTGTCGGTGGTGATCGCTACTTGGCTCCCTTTAAGGGATAGGGCATCGATACCCCGGCTATGTAGAGCCATCGTCAATAGGGCCATCGACACCTGCTCACCGGTGGACACCAACACGTCGAGCTCTCTAGGGCTGGGCTGCGATGTCAACGCGCGCGCCAGACCGATGAGTCGGTTTGTTTCTCCAGACATGGCAGAAACGACAACGATTAGCTGGTGGCCATCTTGATGGCATTTCAAAATACGATCGGCAACAGCCCCAATCCGCTCAACAGAACCGACTGAAGTGCCACCATATTTTTGCACTATGAGCGCCATAGACCGTGGTTTACCCCAGAAAAAGCGGCGTATTAAACATGGTTTAACGCCCTACATAAAGCTAATAAGTGCTGATCTGCTTTTACAAATTCTGAAATCACGCCTCAAGCTGCTTTGTTATCCAGGGCGCTAGATCCGCGAGTGCCGGCGCCAGAGCGCCAACATCAGAGCCACCACCCTGAGCCATATCGGGGCGTCCGCCGCCTTTACCACCCAAACGACCCGCGAATTCTTTCATGATGTCCCCGGCGCGAAGGCGGTCAGTCAGATCTGACGTGACACCCGATACCAATGCGATTTTATCTCCCTCAACCGCTGCTAGTAACACCACGCCCGAGCGCAACTTATTCTTGCAGTGATCAAGGGTCTGTCTCAGTGTGGAAGCATCGGCGCCTTCAACAACGGTTCCCAAGACCTTAAAGCCCATGACGTCGACCGCCTCGGACGTAAGATCTGCACCCGCTCCTGTCGCGAGCTTTTGTTTTAATTGTGTAATTTGCTTTTCTAACTCGCGGACTTCAACGCGCAAACTAATCACTTTATCTGCCGCATTTTCGGGCGACGATTTCACAACATCACAAATGTCAGCGACCACCTTGTCGACTTTCGCAATATCGCTCAGCGCACCAATACCCGTGACTGCCTCTATGCGCCGAACACCTGCAGCAACGCCGCTTTCATTCAAAATTCTGAACACACCAATATCACCCGTGCGGGCTACATGCGTACCACCGCAGAGCTCAACTGAAAAGCGGTCACTGCCCATGGTCAGAACGCGGACCGCATCGCCGTATTTCTCACCAAATAGCGCAGTAGCACCTGCCTCTATCGCCGCGTCCATTTCCATCTCTTGGGTAAGCACCTCAGAATTATGCCGGATCTGCTCATTCACTAGCTGTGTTACGCGAGACAACTCGTCCGCACTCAGCGACTGTGTATGGGAAAAGTCAAATCTCAGCTTATCCGCATCAACCAGAGAGCCTTTTTGCTGGACATGCTCACCCAGTACTCGCCTCAGTGCTTCGTGCATTAGATGTGTGGCAGAGTGATTGGCTTTAATTCGAGCCCGCAGTGACTCATCGATCGTCGCGGAGACCGATGCACCCACCTCAATCGACCCCTGCACAACGACTGCATGATGCAAATGATGGCCTTGGGCTTTTGTTGTATCTCTCACTTCAAGTTTTGCACTATCGGTTCGCAAGTAACCTGTATCACCCACTTGCCCGCCACTCTCACCGTAGAACGGCGTTTGGTCTAAAATGACGACGACGTCATCCCCTTCGCTGACACGCTCTATCAGCCGCCCATCAACGAACAATCCGCGGATAGTGGCTGCTGCCTCTGCCGCTGTGTAGCCGAGAAACTCGGTCTCTCCTTCGGCAGTAATGATATTGTGATAATCGACCTGGAACGCGCCACTCTCTTGAGAGCGCTTGCGCTGCGCTAGCATTGCCGCCTCGTAACCCTCTACATCCAGCTCAAGATCGCGCTCACGGGCGATATCGTTGGTTAGATCCACCGGAAACCCAAACGTGTCATACAGCCGAAAAACGACCTCACCCGGAATCTGTTTGCCGGTCAGCGAAGCGAGGGCGTCTTCCAAAATGGCCATACCCTTATCTAACGTTCTAGCGAACTGCTCCTCTTCCGACGATAGCGCCTTCATGATCGTCTCTTGCTGCTTACGAAGCTCCGGATAGGCGTCTCCCATTTCCTGCGCGAGTGACGGCACCAAATCAGCAAAGAAGGGCTCTGTGGCGCCTAACTTGTTTCCATGACGAATCGCTCTGCGCAAAATTCGCCTCAGCACATAACCCCGTCCCTCGTTACTCGGCAGCACGCCATCAGTGATAAGAAACGCGCACGACCTCAAGTGGTCAGCGACGACGCGTAATGACGTATCTGATAGATCGGCCACGCCCAACCTATCGGCGGTGGCGGCAATCAACGCCTGAAATAAATCGATGTCGTAGTTATTGTGCACGCCCTGCATAACCGCGGAAATACGTTCAAGGCCCATCCCTGTATCCACCGACGGCGCAGGCAATGGGTGTAATTCACCGGCACCATCGCGGTTGAATTGCATAAACACCAAGTTCCAAATCTCGATGTAACGATCCAAGTCGTCGTCGGGCGAGCCCGGCGGTCCGCCCGGAACGTCAGGTCCATGATCGTAAAATATCTCAGAGGATGGGCCACACGGGCCGGTGTCACCCATTTGCCAGAAATTATCTTCATCGAGACGAGATAGCCGATTTGGATCAACACCGATCTCGTCAACCCATATCTGGGCGGCTTCATCATCTGAGGTGTGCACCGTGACCCACAGCTTCTCCTTCGGCAACTTAAGCTCCTCGGTCAAGAACGTCCAGGCAAAGTTAATTGCCTCACGCTTGAAATAATCGCCGAAACTAAAATTACCGAGCATTTCAAAGAAGGTATGGTGTCGTGCTGTATAGCCCACATTTTCTAAATCGTTGTGCTTGCCTCCGGCTCGGACACAACGCTGACTAGAGGCCGCACGGATGTAATCGCGCGTCTCGAGTCCCAAAAACGTGTCCTTAAACTGGTTCATACCCGCATTGGTAAATAACAGTGTCGGATCGTCATGCGGCACCAGGGAACTCGATACGACCCGGGTGTGCCCCTGACGCTCAAAATAGGATAGGAACGCTTCTCGAATTTCAGCAGTTTTCATGCTCAGATCTCAGAAAAAAATGTGTGATAGCTTGTCTATCGACTCAGTCCGGCCGCCAAATCGCCTTCTTTCATGTCGCCACTGGCAAGAATGTGTAAATGCAGATGAAAGACCGTTTGGCCACCACCCTCACCGTTATTAATGACCAATCGAAAGGCGTCGCCCACGCCAAGTTGATCAGCCACCTTACCTGCCACAATCAGTAGATGGCCAAGTAAGGCCTGATCATCTTCGGCGGCTTCGCTGAGCATAGGAATCGGCTTCCTGGGTATGATCAGCACATGTGTCGGCGCCTGCGGATAAAGGTCTTTAATGACGACACAGAGCTCGTCCTCATACAGAAAATCGGTTGGAATCTCGCCGCGCGTGATTTTGCCAAAGATAGTATCTGTCACGCGATTTATCCCAGCTTCTCATCAGTCGTTAGCACGCGGGCCTCAGTCTCGAGCAGCACAGGAATCCCATCGCGAACCGGATAGGCCAAACCGCTCGCCTTGCAAATGAGCTCCGCATTGGACTCATCATAGTCTAGGGGCGCTTTCGTGACTGGACAGACTAGTATTTGCAATAATTTCTTATCGAGCACGTTTATCTCCTTATAGGCCCGACCAAGTATACGCCCTTATGTGCATTAGGGCATCGGGGGCACAAGCAACTGCGGGTCAATTCTCTGGTTGAACCAACTCATACGCCAGTCAAGATGCGGACCGGTGGCCCGACCCGTAGCGCCGATGGCACCAAGTGGATCCCCTGTACGCAACTCGTCGCCAACACTGACATCAACGCGGCTCATGTGTAAAAAAGACGAACTCAGCCCATAGCCGTGGTCTAGTATCACCGTACCTCCCGAGTAAAAAAGATCCGGCTCAGCCAAGGTGACAACACCCGGGCCGGGTGCCAGCACGGGGGTACCGGTGGGTCTTGCGATATCAACACCATAATGTGGATTACCCGGTTTTCCGTTGTAGAATCGTTGACTCCCGTACACACCGCTAATACGCCCCTCAGCGGGCCATGCGAGGCCAGCTTGTACCGCCCGCAGAAACGTTTGATTTTCGATGACCTGCGCTTTTGCAGCACGCACAAGCTGACGCTCTTTACGTATGCGTTCAAGTTGCTCCTCGGGCGGTGTCACTGTTCTCTGCGGCACACCCTCAACGCGTGAAATACGATATTCGCGCTTGGCAATATCGAGGTCGCAAGAAATGCTCACCCCATCAGTCTCGACGCTTACCGTCAGCGTGACACTGGAAGGCGCGTCGCGGCCCAGACCTAAAACAAAAGACCCATCGGGTAGTATTGGGACATCGATACCCTCAAAGACGATTGCCGCTGTGGGCGCCACCGTCCCCCACAACAAGCCTCCCGGCTGCAAGTTGCCCTCAAGCTGGGGGCAAGCAGCCTCCTCGGCGGTCGCAACCATCGGATATGTGACAAAGAACAAAATGACAGAGAACGCTAATTTCATGCTGGCACCGGAAAAACATACAACCCTATAATCCCGCAGTAAAAATGATGAATCCATACATTCGGATCATTTTTTATAAAGGTGTAGTGTGTGTAGGTAACATCCTCAAGGTAAAGCTATGTCTCGCTACCGTCCGCCAAGAGTAAAGGGTTCGCCCTACATCACCCCCGAAGGTGCTGAGCAACTGCGTGCCGAACTTCACAGTCTCTGGAAAGTCGAACGACCACAAGTGACGCAGGTTGTTCACGCCGCCGCACTGAACGGCGATCGCTCGGAAAACGGCGACTACATTTACGGAAAAAAGCGACTGCGTGAGATTGACAGTCGGGTTCGATTTTTACAAAAACGACTGGATGAACTGAAGGTGGTAGGCACGGCTCCCCCTGACAAATCACGGGTCTTTTTCGGCGCCTGGGTCGACTTGGCAGATAGCAATGACAAAAACCATACGTATCGAATCGTCGGCCCGGATGAGTTCGATTTACAACAGGGCTATTTAAGCTGCGACTCGCCACTTGGCAGAGCTATATTAGGAAAAACAAGCGGCGACATCGTGAGCGTGCAGAATCCAGAGGCGAGAACCGAATGGACCATTGTGTCGGTGACCTACCACAGTGACCTACAATCATGACTTTAGAAGCGCTCAATTGCTCTTTTCATGCGTCGCGAATATGTGCCATTAAAAATGCACAAAAGCGACAACGAGGACTGGGGACAATACGGACACCTGCTAATATTAGAACGACCTTCGGCCGGTAGTGATGCAGAATCATCGCCACTGCTGACGATTACGTTACTACTAACGAAAACGCCATTACTATTGAGAGAGTCCTTTGACATACCGAGGCATAGACGCATTTCAGCAACGCCACATCGGCACATCGACAGCACAACAAGAAGAGATGGCGAATAGCGCAGGATTCGATAGCGTTGCCCAGCTTATTGATACTGCGGTACCTGACAACATAAAGTTGCCCCAGGCATTGAACCTTCCCGACCCGCTAACTGAGCGCGAAGCACTCTTAAAATTGCGCGCTTATGCGGACCAAAACAAGGTACTCAGAAGCTGCATCGGCATGGGGTACTACGACACCACAACGCCGCCCGTGCTACTCAGAAATGTCTTCGAAAACCCCGGGTGGTACACCGCTTACACGCCCTATCAACCGGAAATATCACAAGGGCGATTAGAAACACTGCTTACCTTTCAGCAGGTCATCATCGATCTGACAGGAATGCCCCTGGCGAATGCATCATTGCTCGATGAGGCAACTGCGGCTGCGGAAGCCATGACCCTCATGCAGCGGATGAATCGCAAGTCCAAATCAACAAACTTCGTGGTTGCGAGTGACTGCCATCCGCAAACGCTCTCGCTGATTCAAACTCGTGCTGAGCCACTTGGTATTGAGGTGCATATCGTCGAGCCAGAGGCCATCGAGACCGTTACCGATGCCTTTGGTGTCCTAGTGCAGTACCCGGGCTCCTACGGGGAGGTAAGAGACCTCACTGAGACCATCTCCTGCTGTCACCAGAACAACGTACTCGTCGGTGTTGCGTCTGACCTGCTTGCGCTCACCGTACTGAAGTCACCGGGATCAATGGGCGCTGACGTGGTACTGGGTAGCTCGCAACGATTCGGGGTGCCTATGGGATACGGTGGTCCGCACGCCGCATTTTTTGCGACCCGTGACGAATTCAAGCGTTCAATGCCAGGGCGCGTTATTGGCGTTTCGGTCGACAGCACCGGCCGACAAGCGCTGCGCATGGCAATGCAAACTCGCGAGCAGCACATTCGCCGCGAGAAGGCGACAAGCAACATCTGCACCGCGCAAGCCCTCCTAGCGATCATGGCTGGACTCTTCGCTATGTATCACGGACCACAAGGCTTGAGAGGCATTGGCGAGCGCGTCCACGGACTAACATCTGATCTCGCGGCATCTCTAAAAGCCGGTGGGTACACACTGATCAATGAGACCTGGTTCGATACAGTGTGTGTTGCGGTCGATAATGCCGCCGATGTCATCAATAAAGCTGAATCGCTGGGCTTTAATTTCCGGAAGATTGATGAAAACCACATAGGCGTATCATTGGACGAGACGACAACACCGGATGAGCTCGTCCAGATTTGCACCGTATTTGGAGTTGATCGAGATAGTGGAACGACAGGCGTCCCGGAGAGCGTCGCTCGAGCCGTGGATTATCTCAGTCACCCTCTCTTTCACGATTATCGCACTGAGACCGAGATGCTTCGCTACTTGAAGAGGCTGGAGAATAAAGACATCTCACTGACTCGGGCAATGATCCCTTTAGGTAGCTGCACAATGAAACTCAATGCGGCAGCCGAAATGATCCCAGTGTCATGGCCTGAATTTGCCAGAATCCACCCCTTTGCGCCGTCTCATCAGGTGACGGGTTACCACGCAATGCTACAAGAGCTGTCACACTGGCTTACCGAGTGCACGGGTTATGACGCTATGTCGTTACAACCCAATTCAGGTGCTCAGGGCGAATACGCGGGACTCATGGCAATTCGTCGATATCACCGCGCGAGGGGCGACGCACACCGCAATGTTTGCCTGATACCCACGTCTGCCCATGGTACAAACCCAGCAAGTGCAGTGATGGCCGGTATGAAGGTTGTCTTGGTAGCCTGTGATGAAAATGGCAATGTCGACATGGATGATCTGACCGCGAAGGCTGAAGCTCACTCCTCAGAACTCGCAGCTATTATGGTGACCTACCCGTCCACTCATGGCGTCTTTGAAACCTCTATCGTGGCGCTTTGCGAGCTCATCCATAGGCACGGCGGACAAGTTTATGTCGATGGCGCGAATCTTAATGCATTGATTGGTCTGGCTGGTCCAGGAAAGTTTGGAGCAGACGTATCTCACCTCAACCTCCACAAAACATTTTGCATTCCACATGGTGGCGGTGGCCCAGGCATGGGACCCATTGGCGTGGGGCAGCACCTGGCGCCCTACTTACCATCGTCGGAAGTCCTGCCACAAGTGGGGCTCGATGCAAAAAATAACGTCATCTCAGCAACGCCGTTTGGTAGCGCCTCGATACTCCCAATCTCTTGGATGTACATTGCAATGATGGGTGGTAGCGGCGTCACCGACTCTAGTCGAGCGGCCATCGTACATGCCAATTATATAGCGGGCAGGCTAAAAACGGCTTTCGATGTGTTGTACACGGGCAGACAGGGCACGGTGGCGCACGAGTGCATCATTGACATTCGACCTCTAAAGGAGCGCAGCGGTATCACGGAAGAGGATGTGGCCAAGCGACTGATTGACTACGGTTTCCACGCACCAACCATGTCATTCCCGGTTGCGGGCACACTCATGATCGAACCTACAGAGTCTGAATCGCTCGCCGAGATTGACCGCTTCTGCGATGCGATGCTGTCGATCCGCAGCGAAATTCAGGCGGTAATGGAAGGACAATTTGATCCCAACAATAACCCGCTCAAAAATGCGCCGCATACACTAGACGAAGTCACCGCCAGTGAATGGGATAGGCCTTATAGCAGAGAGCAGGCCGTATGGCCGGTTGCCTCTTTGCGCGCTGACAAATATTGGGCACCGGTTAACCGCGTGGATAATGTGTTTGGGGATAGGAACTTAATCTGCTCCTGTCCCAGCATAGAAACCTACCTAGAGTCGGCCTAACGACTGCGCTAGGCAGCGTAGCTTCGACTTAGTCGGTAGAGCGCGGCGTCTGATGTCGCTGTTTCCACTCATCGTAGGGCATACCGTAAACACGCTCGCGAGCATCGTCTCGCGACATCTCGATACCCTGATCTGCTGCGGCCTCTGCATACCACTTTGACAGGCAGTTACGGCAAAACCCCGCCAAATCCATTAGATCTATATTCTGAACGTCTGTCCGCTGCTGAAGGTGATCCACCAATTTACGAAACGCGGCCGCCTGTAGCTCGATATCACTCATTACTGTCTCGCTGCCATCAAATCTGCAACCATATCGCCCTGGTTAGCATAGCGCCAATTCAGTTGCGTGAAGATCTCGGGTGCGTACCAATCAGCATGGTGAATCTCAATCGGTCGTGTAATGTCGATGCCGCGTCCCGAGGTCGATGTGCACCAATACAGGTTAAATCCATTGTCAAACTCAGCGGCCAGCTCGCCTGCTACGGCGTGAACACCAGTCTCTTCCCAAGTCTCTCTCTCGGCAGCGCACTGGGCTGACTCTCCGGAATCAACAGACCCACCGGGTGGCCCGAACTTTCCACCCATGATTCGTACAAGAAGTAAATCGCCCTCATTGACGACCAAACATCCTGCACTGGCTGCGCCAAAATCACCGTCAGCAACAGAGCACGTTGGTTGTTGAGAACAGCCCAGTAGTCCGAGCATCACACCCATCGCCATAACGCATAAGAGTCTCATCACGCTCACTCCAATATATGAAACGCACTGATTAATGGACGGCAACTCCTTTATTGACTTGCTTATTGTTCGAAAACGCACCGTCTTTCGCTGCAGTTTACTCGCGAGTGTGTCGAAATTGTGACAAAAAAGGCACTTTTGAGAAAAATTACGCGGAAAAAGAGCGATTTGGCTGCCGGAGACGCCGCTTCACACAGCGGGCATCTCGTCCTTGCACTCGATTACGCTGCCGTATGCGGCAACTATCGCTCGTATATCAGCTCAACGCAGTCGTGACCAACCAGCTCCTTCAACTGATCCAACAACGTATCAGTAGGCGTTACGCGCCATCGCTCGCCCATTTTGATTAACGCCGAGCCCGCGGGCTGCCGGTATTCCACTACGATGGGACAAACCCCAACGCTTGAAGACAACGCTCGTTTTAGCTCGGACGTGACGCCGGCTTCAACAACATCGGGTCTCAATCCGAGTTTCAGCTCCAGCACACGCGAACTCCTTGCCTGCTCCAGCGTCGTGAACGACTTGGCCCGGAGCGACAGTTGCCCCCTGAAATCATCCATCTGAAGTCTGCCATCTGCGAGGACAATCTGGTCCTTGACCAGCAAATCGCGATGCTGATCGTAAATTTCACTGTAGGCCGTCGCCTCAATCTGCCCAGTACCGTCATCCAACTGAAGGACGGCCATTGTCCCTCGCTGCGTCTTAACCAGTCGGACATCGACAATCAGACCTGCGACCCACTGCTTACTGCCGGCATTGAGGTCACGAATGGCCCTAGGTGAGAACTTGCGAACTTCCTGCTCGAATTCATCCATCGGATGGCCACTCAGAAAACTACCCAAACTCTCCTTTTCACCGGCCAAAACGTCTCTCAGTGTCCACGAACGCGCTCGTCTATGATCTCGATAGGGATCTCCCGACCCAGATGTGGGGATGACCTCACCAAACAAATCCCCCATACCCGCCGCTTCGTTAGCCGCTGATTGTTCTGCGGCCTTGAGCGCATCATCGAGCGCTGACATGAGTACCGAGCGCTCCGCATCGAGCTCATCAAATGCCCCGCTTTTTATCAACGCCTCCAGCGCACGGCGATTAACCTTTCGAGGGTCAGTCCTGGCGCATAAATCAAACAGGTCCTCAACCGGCTTCACCTCCCTCGCCGCCAGCAAGTCCTCAATAGGGCTCTCTCCCAGTCCTTTGATAGCGCCCAAGCCGTAAACAATATGTCCCTCACTATTTACTGAGAAGTGAAATTTCCCTTCAGCGATACTCGGCGGCTTAACAGTTAGACCCATTCGACGACACTCGTCGCGTAACCCAAGTAATTTGTCCGTATTGTCAATTTCCGAGCTCATCACCGCGGCCATGAATTCCGCGGGATAGTGACGTTTCAGCCACGCGGTTTGATAACTCACCAGCGCATAAGCCGCAGAGTGAGACTTGTTAAACCCGTAGCCTGCAAACTTCTCAACCAAGTCGAAGATCTTAATGGCGAGGGTTGGATCAACCCCCTTTTCTCTAGCGCCCGACTCAAAGACCGAGCGCTGTTTCGCCATTTCCTCGGGCTTCTTCTTACCCATCGCGCGGCGCAACAAATCAGCACCGCCTAACGTGTAGCCGGCCAATTCTTGAGCGATCTGCATGACTTGCTCTTGGTACAAGATGATGCCGTAGGTAGGCTCAAGAATAGGCTTCAACCACTCATGCTGATATTGCGCATCGGGATAAGACACCTGCTCGCGACCGTGCTTCCGATCAATGAAGTTCTCGACCATACCTGACTGCAGGGGACCCGGGCGGAATAAAGCAACCAAGGCAATGATGTCCTCGAAACAATCGGGCCTCAGATTTTTGATCAGCTCTTTCATGCCGCGGCTTTCAAGCTGAAAAATAGCGGTTGTTTCAGCGCTTTGAAGCAAGGTATAAACGGCTGCATCGTCCAGCGGTATCTGGTTGATATCGACTGGCTGATCCAACTCGCTCCGCGCGTTGATCATTGCCACGGCCCAGTCAATGATGGTTAAGGTTCGCAGCCCTAAGAAATCGAACTTAACCAGGCCGGCGTCTTCCACATCATTTTTATCGTACTGCGTGACAAGACCGCGTCCTTCCTCGTCACAAAAAAGTGGTGAGAAATCAGTCAGCTTTGAGGGCGCTATAACCACACCACCGGCATGCTTACCCGCATTTCGGGTGAGACCCTCAAGCTGAACGGCCATATCCCAAATTTCTTGAGCGGCGCTGTCCTCGCGCAGCAGCGTAACCAGTTGATCCTCTTGCTCAAGTGCCTTATCGAGCGTCATTCCAACTTCAAATGGGATGAGCTTGGACATTCGATCTGCCAGCGCATAAGGCTTATCCTGAACACGCGCGACATCTCGAACTACGGCCTTTGCCGCCATCGTACCGAAAGTAATAATCTGTGAGACCGCGTTTTTGCCATAGGTATTCGCCACATACTCGATGACTTCGTCGCGTCGATCCATACAGAAGTCGACATCGAAATCTGGCATCGAAACACGCTGAGGATTGAGAAAACGCTCGAATAACAAGTCATATTCAATGGGATCAAGATCGGTTATCTCAAGCGCATAAGCGACCAGAGATCCGGCGCCTGAACCCCGTCCCGGTCCGACCGGTATGCCATTAGCCTTACCCCAGCGGATAAAGTCCATCACCACTAGGAAGTAACCGGGAAATCCCATCTCGTTGATGATGTTAAGTTCGAACGTCAAGCGCTCTCGATAGGGTGTTTCGTCAGCGACATTCAGTGCTGATAAGCGCTGGTCGAGCCCCTGATTGGATAGGTTCTCTAAATGCTGTTCTATGGTCACACCTTGAGGTGTCGGAAAGTCCGGCAAGTAAGCCTTACCCAACTCAATTTCCACAGTACATCGCTCGGCGATACGCAGCGTGTTTTCAAGCGCCTCTGGAATGTCAGCGAACAAGGCCTGCATTTCTTCAGCCGATCGCAAATACTGCTGTTCGGAGAAATGACGAGGACGTCTTGGGTCGTTGAGGGTACGTCCGTCGCCAATACAGACTCGCGCTTCGTGGGCCTCAAACTCGTCGGACGCCAAAAAACATACTTCATTGGTAGCAACTACAGGGCAGTCCGCTTCAACTGCTAGGGCTACGGCAGCATGCAAATAGTCCTCTTCGTACTCTCGACCTGTCCGTTGAAGCTCAAGGTAATAGCGATCTGGAAAGTGGGTCGTCCACCAAGCTAGCGCCTGTCGCGCATCGGAGTCTCTGCCCGCAAGTAGGTGCTGACCGACATCGCCATGACGGCCCCCTGACAAGACCAGCAGACCATCACTGCAGGCCTCGATCCACTCCCGACGTAACAATGGCCTGCCTAGGACTTGGCCTTCCTGGTAAGCGCGGGAAATCAATAGGGTCAAGTGTCGATAACCAACATGACTTTGTGCAAGGAACGTGACCTGACTGCGTTTTTCATCAGACTCCAACAAGTCGAAGTCAGCGCCGACAATGAGCTTTACACCCGCACGCTCCGCGGCCTTATACGCCTTAATAAGACCAAAGAAGTTGGTCCTGTCAGTCAAGGCCACCGCGGGCATACCCTCCGCTGCGACAGATTGCATAAGCGGACCGATCCGGACTAGCCCATCGACAAGAGAATATTCGGAATGCACTCTGAGGTGGACGAAAGTTGCTGACATAACCTTTAATTAACCCCGCTTGCGGGCTTGATTAAGCGGGCAACGGGACCAAAGCTCCGCCTATGAATATCGGTTACGCCCAGCGCCTCAATGGCTTCTATGTGTTGCCTTGTCGGATAACCTTTGTGCTTCGCGAGTCCGTAGCCGGGATATTGCGCATCCAGTGCAACCATCTCTCTATCGCGGGTGACCTTTGCCAGAACCGATGCTGCGCTAATACAGGGAACCGATCCATCGCCGCCCACAATTGCCTCCGACGAAAATGCCCACGTGGGCAATCTATTACCATCGACCAAAACATGCTCAGGGACAACCGTCAGAGCCTCCACTGCTCGACGCATCGCCAGTAGCGACGCATTCAATATATTCAGCTCATCAATCTCTGCAACGTCCGCTCGCCCAATTGCCCAAGAGCGCGCCGACGACGTAATTTCCTCAAAGAGTGCCTCCCGCCTCCGCTCTGTGAGCTGCTTTGAGTCTTTTAGCCCGCTGGGAATCACGTCCCCGAGTATCACGGCCGCAGCCACGACATCTCCAGCTAAAGGTCCACGACCTACCTCGTCGCAGCCTGCGACTCGCGAACCCGTCGTTGTTTTACTCTGGCGGGAGTTACCTATCGACATCGGACAATAGCTCCTCGATGGCATCGACTGACCTGACGGCAAAGTCACTGCCGATACGCTCGCTCAACTCTACAAAACGCTGCCTCTGACCGTCGCCTGCGCTGGAGAACGACTGCAATACAGCACGATAGAGGTTTTCAGGCGTTGCATCCCCTTGAAGAAACTCTGGCGCCACCGCCTGCCCGGCAATGACATTAGGCAGACCGACATAGGGAGACGTCACCATTCTGCTTAAAATTTGCCAAGACAACCAACCCATTCGATAAGCAATTGTCATGGGCCTACCAATCAGCATCGCCTCCAAGGTGCTCGTACCTGAAGCGCATAAAATCGCGTCCGCTGCGACCATGGCAAGGCGGCTCTGCCCCTCAATGACCGAAAAACGATCATCCTCGATGGGCATAAAATGTCGAATCTGCTCCATACGCTCTAGTGACGCAGCAGGCACAACAACCCGCATCTGACGATCAGATGCCAGCAACCGCATAATCACTTGCGTAAAGACTGGGCCCAGATGTTCAATTTCACTGGCACGGCTGCCCGGCATACACACCAACACCTGCCCAGCCTCGGGTAGTCGCAAGTAATTGCGCGCCGTGCCTTGATCAGGCAACGCCGACAGTTCCTCAATAAGTGGGTGGCCGACTAAGGCAGCTTTAACACCGTGACGCTCATAAAAATCGCACTCGAAAGGTAACAAACACAACATAAGGTCTACTGCCTTTTTAATGTTGTGAATGCGCCCGGGGCGCCATGCCCAAACAGAAGGACTGACTAAATGAGCTGTTTTAATGCCCTTGGAACGCAGTTGACGCTCAAGGGTGAGATTAAAGTCGGGACTGTCGATACCAAGAAACAATTGTGGCCGACTCTTGAGCATATGCTGCCTGACAGATCGACGAATCGACAACAATTCAGGCAGTCGCTTCAGGGGCTCGATAAGACCAAAAACGGCCAGCCGCTCCATGTCATAAAGACTCGTCAACCCGTGAAGCGACATTTGCTCGCCGCCAATACCGGTAAACTCGAGTGACGCTTGTCGGCGTTTCAACTCTCTTAATACGGCACCGCCAAGAATATCTCCGCTTACTTCACCGGCCAAGACACCGATGTGATGCGCGTGACTCATTATCGAACAATACCGCGCTCAGACAGTTTAAGTGACTGCAGCAACGGGATAATTTCCGGAGTAGCGACCGTCATCTCCTCAAGGCGCTCCATGGCGACATCTAGCGTAAGTCCCTGACGATAGATTAATTTGAACGCGCGGCGAAGGTCTGACAGCGAGGCATCGCTGAATCCTCTGCGCCTCAACCCCTCTGTGTTGATCGTTCGAGCCTCTGCGGGACTGCCGGCAACTGTTACATAAGCGGGGACGTCTTTGCCTATTGCCGTACCCATGCCACTAAAGCTATGCGCGCCGATCTTACAAAACTGATGCACCAGCGTGTATCCCGACAAAATTGCCCAGTCATCGACGATGACGTGTCCAGCGAGGGCGGTGTTATTCACCAGAACTGTGTGATTTTTGACCCAACTGTCATGCCCAATATGGACGTAACTCATAATGAGATTGTGATTGCCAATACAGGTATCACCACGGTCCTGCACGGTACCCCTGTGGATGGTTACGCTCTCGCGAATAACGTTGTTATCACCAATCGTTAGTGTCGTGGGCTCGCCTTTATACTTAAGATCCGGCGTCGCCTCCCCAATTGAGCTGAACTGAAAAATATGATTGCGCATCCCGATTCGCGTCGGACCTTTAATCACAACGTGAGATTCGACGACGGTCTCTTCGCCAATAACCACATTCGGCCCGATTACGGTAAACGGCCCAACGCTTACTGATGGATGCAGTTCAGCCGACGGATCTATGACTGCAGAAGGATGGATCATGGCCTAGCGATCCGCACAAAGGATAGTCGCCGACGCGGCCGTTGCGCCTTCCACTGACGCACGCACGTCGAATTTCCAAATACCGCGTTTCTCACTGACGATCGCGGCCTCAAAAGTGACTTTATCGCCCGGTACACAGGGACGTTTGAATCGCAGCTTATCGGTACCGACGAGGTAGTAAATAGAACCATCCTCAGGCGTCTTTCCCATCGTGGCAAAGCCGAGGATACCCGCGGCTTGTGCCATTGCCTCGACCAACAAAACGCCCGGGAATATCGGATTTCCCGGAAAGTGTCCATCAAAGTAGGGCTCATTGATGGTGAGATTCTTGTAGGCCTCGATAGAGACACCGGGCTCAAGTGACACCACCCGATCGATAAACAAAAAGGGGTAACGATGGGGTAAGTGGCGACGAATATACTCAATGTCCATCATAGTCTTTTAGTCCTTAACGCTACTGCTAGCTTTTTCAGCCAGCGCTTTTTCTAACGCATCAATCCGCTTAACGAGGTCATTCAACTTCTCATAGCGCGATGCGCTTCGAGCCCAGTCGCGGGTCCGCATCAATCCAGTACCCGATGCGTAATCTCCGGGCTGGGAAATACTTCGAGAGACTCTGCCTTGACCACCAATATGGACATCGTCAGCCACCTCGAGATGCCCTGCGAAGCCGGCTTGTCCGCCAACGGTACAACGCTCACCTAGCTTCGTGCCACCGGCAAATCCGACTTGCCCGGCGATGGCTGATTTTGCCCCTATCGACACACCATGCGCGATATGAACTAGGTTATCGATGATTACGTCGTCTGCGATTACCGTATCGTCCAGCGCACCGCGGTCGATCGAACAACCAGCGCCGATCTCAACGCGATCCCCAATTCGAACGCCACCGAGCTGAAGTATTTTTTCCCAGCCAGAGTCGGTTGGCGCAAAACCAAAACCGTCGGAACCGATGACCGTATTTGCATGAATCAGGCACGAATGGCCAACACTGATTCCATGATAGAGCTTTACACCAGAACGCAGCTCTGTCCCCGAACCCACTCTAGAGTGCTCACCAATCCAAACATTAGGGCCAATCCAAACATCGTCACCAAGAACCACGTTATCGTCGACGACTGCGCCGGCGTCTACAGTTACATTCTTGCCCAGCTTTGCCGTAGCAGCGATGACCGCCGTGTCATGCAGGCGGCGCGTGCGTGTAGGACGATTGTCAAATAAGCGAGTTGCTCTGGCGAAATCTCGATACGGCGCGTCACTGAAAATGACTGCCCCCGAAAATCCGCCAACCCATTCTCGAGGGCAAATGACAGCGCTGACCGTAGACGCTTCCAGTGACGCCACAAACTTCTTTCTCGAGACAAAGGAAAGGTCTCCCTCGTCCGCCGAGTCGAGTGACGCCAGACCCCGCAAGGGCATATCGTGTTCGCCTCTGTAAGGCAGGTCTAATGCTTTAGCGATATCGCCGAGCGTTGGCATTTTACTCTTGTGGCAGCTGATTCAACTTATCCGTTACCTTAGCCGTAATGTTGTAAGACGGGTCAAAATGAATAACCGACTGACCCGGCAACAACAGCGCTATGTTATCGGTCTGAATCACTTCTCGAAGCACTTGCTGAGCGGCTGGAGCCAGCTCCTGCAAAACGCCCTGCAGGTTTTGCTGCTGCAAAGACTGCAGTTTTTTAACGACGTACTCAAGATCAGCATTTTTACTCGCGAGTTTCTGACGCGCTGCTACTTGCTCATCTTCGCTCATCGCTGCCTGATCTCGTTGGAAGTTCTGCACGAGCGTGTCGAAATCAGCTTTCAACTTATCGAACTCCGTACGATCCTCCGCGAAGGCCTCGCTAGCCTCAAAATCACGGATCCGCTGTTGGGCGAGATCAGTCTGCAGAATAGCCTGCTCTAGATCGACAACAGCAGTGCGACCTTGAGCGTGTACAACAGTCGATGCAAGCAAAAGTGCCATAACGGCGATAGTGCGAAACAACATTAGGGAGAACCTCCTGGTTAGTGACTAGAATCCACGCCCTAGCGTGAATTGGAAAACTTCTCGACGATCAGTCTCGCTGGCATTAAGCGGTCTGGCAAGGGCGAACGTCAATGGACCAAAGCCGCTTAACCAGGTGACACCGATACCTACAGAATAGCGGAGCTCGTCAACCTCGACACCAAAGCAATTAATCTGATTTTCGCGACAATTTGTATTGAAAACATTACCGACATCCAGGAAAAGTGCGGATCGAATCGATCTTCTATCTTTCACAAACGGCATCGGGAACAAAATCTCCGCTGAGCCCTCAACCACCACATTGCCGCCGAATGGGTCAGCTCGACGCCCAAGAAATACTTGTTGTGTCTCTATCTTTCCTGTGTCTGGATTCACAATGTAGCCGAAGCCCTGGCCATCGGGGCCACCAATTTCTGTGGCGACGCCATCATCGTCCACTGCGGTTGCAGCAAATCCAGTTTGGTAAAGAATGGGGGGGGTACTTCTAGGGCCAAGCGTATTTGTTTCGAATCCACGGACGCTGCCGAATCCTCCCGCAAAGAAGTGCTCATAAAATGGCAACTCGGTGGTATCACCGTAACCATC